>OHLQ01000150.1_pt1 | contig 42295 bp, 47 predicted proteins | sample 1569081 | NCBI WGS metagenome assembly OHLQ01 (sample SAMEA3879585, study PRJEB24766) | human gut metagenome | biome: human-associated habitat; feature: feces | place: USA | collected 1985/1987 | reverse complement strand
CCCATTGTCATTTGACCGGCGGGGGATTAAAATGCACTCCGCACAACATGATTGCCTGGATAGTTTTCTATTACCTGATCGGAGCGATTCCGTTCGGCTACCTTGCCGGCAGAATCAGAGGGATTGACCTGAGGCAGCAGGGTTCCCGCAACATAGGCGCTACCAATGCGTGGCGCGTACTGGGCTGGAAGTGGGGCCTTTCCGTTTTCATTCTGGACTTCTTAAAGGGGTTCATCCCTGTGTTCGGCGCCTTGAACTGGCTGCCGTTCCTGACGGGGGATGCGGGCGGCTGGGATTTCAATGTCTTGGTAGTTCTCTCCTGTTTCGCTGTTATACTCGGTCATACTTACACCTGTTTCCTGGGATTCAGGGGAGGAAAAGGCGTAGCGACAACCGCGGGGGTTTTATTTGCCCTCAATCCGGTGGTGGCTTGCGTAGCTCTGGCTTCTTGGCTGGTGGTTATGGGAATCTCCGGCATCGTGTCCCTGGCCAGCCTGGTGGCCGCTGTGGTGATGATCGCCGCCGGATGGTGGATTTATCCGCTTTGCCAGGACGGGGATGTCTCCCCCCAGATACTTTACGTCGCCTTTTTCACGGTGGTAGGCGCACTGGTGATTCTCAAGCACCGTTCCAATATCGCAAGGCTTCTCAACGGAACGGAGCACTCCTTCTATTCCAAAAAGTCCAAGTAAGATGATGAATCGGTTACATAAAATAGCAGTCATTGGAGCCGGTTCCTGGGGCACGGCCCTCTCCATGGTTCTGGCGACCCGGGAATGTGAAGTCGTCCTGTGGACGCCGGAAGAGGCTCAGGCCAGGCAGCTTGCCGAAACAAGACGCAGCCCCGTCCTTTCGAAAACCGCCCTTCCCCTGGCCCCCAATATCCATCCTACTTGCGATCTGGGCCAGGTGAAGGATGCGGAACTCATTGTAGTAGTGGTACCTTCCGTGGCCATGCGTTCCGTGGCCCAGCGGCTGCGCAGCCTGCCGGTGCAGCCGGATGCCGTCATTGTCTCCTGCACCAAGGGCATTGAACAGGGAACCCATAAAAGAATGACGGAAATCCTTCAGGAATATCTGCCCTCCAACCCCATAGGCGTGCTTTCCGGTCCCAATCATGCGGAAGATATCTGCCTGGGCCTTCCGTCCGCCTCCCTGATTGGATTTGAAGATCCGAAGTATGCGGATTGGGTGCAGCAGATATTTGCATCCAAAACCTTCCGTGTTTATTCCGCTACGGACATTATCGGCATGCAGCTGGGCGGAACCATTAAGAACGTCTTTGCCATCGGGGCCGGCTTATGCGAAGGGCTGAACCTGGGGGATAACGCCCAGGCCGCTTTGCTGACCCGCGGCCTGGCGGAAATGACGCGCATCGGCGTGGCCAGCGGAGGCCGCAGGGAAACCTTCATGGGCCTTTCCGGAGTAGGCGATTTGATTGTTACCTGCTATTCCCGCCACTCCCGCAACCAGACGGTGGGGCGGAGACTGGCGGAAGGGAAGAGCCTCCAGGAAATCCTGGATACCCTGGGCATGGTGGCGGAAGGGGTGCCCAACACGCTATCCGTCTATGAAATTGCGCGGAAGCTGGAGGTGAGGACGCCCCTGATTGACGCCGTTTATTCCGTTCTTTATGAGTCCAAACCTCCTATGGAAGCACTTGCGGAACTCATGACGCGTGACCCCCGGCCGGAGTCAGATTGATTTTCTGTTTTTTTGAGTTGCTTTTCCTCGACAAATTATACTATATAAACAATCAGTATGAAACGTGCCATCATCTCAGCTCTTTTTGCCGCCGGCGTCCTTGGCGTTGCCAGTGCGGACATTCAGGCTCCCCCCGCTTCCGAATACACCCCCACCCGCAAGCTGGGCCGCGCCATCGCCAACCTTATTTATTCCGTTGAAGAAATCCCGCTGGGAATCATCAACTGGACGAGCCGCGAGGGGGATTATGCCGGTTTTTCCGTAGGCATTGTTGATGGCACCGCGACCATGTTTGAGCGCATGGGCTACGGAATCTATGAACTTGTCACCTTCTGGGCTCCCACTTACAAATGCACGTACAAGCCTCCTTATCAGGGACGTTGCGGCATGAGCGGCCTTAAGGAATACAATCCCAATGGCGGTCTGAGCGAATTCCCTGCGGAACTCGGCTTCCAGAGCTACTACAAGTATTCACGCCAGCAGCGTGACTAAGGCCGGGCTGTTAAAAATTTCAAAAGGACTGTCCGCTTGCTTGCGGACAGTCCTTTTTTCATACCGTGGCTCTGACAATAGCCGCCATTGACGGGGAAGGGAGGAAAACATATTCTTCCATGCCGGAAAGGCTTCCATATTATGAATAAAACCGCTGCTTTCATTGGCTTGGGCGCTGCCGTTTGCATAACAGCTCCCTCATTTGCCCAGGACTCCCATCTTTCCCTGACCAGACAGAGCGTTGCCAGCATGCATGAAATTACGGCAGCCTTGGATAAGGTGACGGATGAACCCGGAGCTGCCGCTGCTGTGGAAACAGTTAAAAAAGTGCACAAAAAACTGCTGGATCTTGGAAAAAGGCAGCTGGAACTTCCCGGTGCCACACTCCAGGAGCAGGCTCAGGTTTCTGCCCAGATGACGGAAGTGCAGAAAATTTCCGACGAATTGGTAAAATCCCTGGCCCGTTTAAAAAAGGAAGGACTGTTTACGCCCGATTTGCAAAAAGCCCTGACGGATTTGCGGTCTGTTCAGACGGAGCTGGCGCAGGTTTCCCGGGACAAGGCTGAGCAGGCGGAGCCGTTCCCGGAGGATGCAGAGGGCAATACTCATGAAACCCTGCTGGTCAAAACTGTGGATGAAGTCAAAAAGCTTGATGATTCCCTGGCCAAGGTAAGGGATGAGGAAACCAGCAAGGCTGCTGTGGAACAGATAGGCCGTTACCGGGCGACTTTGCTGGACGTTGCCAGGAAACAGGCCGTCCTGCCGCCCCTCACCCGCAACCAGCAGGCCAAGCTGATGGGAGTACAGCAGCAGCTTGTGGAAATGATGCAACCCATTGTCAAGCATGTGACGGCCATCATGCTTTCTCCGGATGCTTCCAAGAACCTGAAGGAAGCAGTGAATTCCCTTTCCGAATTACCTAAGGAAGTTCAGAAAATCCGTGAAGAGGCGGCTAAGTGAACTTTTTAAAGGATGCGTCCTTTTGGGCTGGTCAAAAAATTATAATTGTTCTAAATTGGCTGTCCTGAAAAATGCGCCCGGTTTTTAGTGAAACAGATCTCAATGAACGCCCCTTCCTGGTCTTCTGGGAAGTGACGCGCGCTTGCGCACTTGCGTGCAGGCATTGCCGCGCTGTCGCCCAGCCGCGTCCGCACCCGGATGAATTGACTCATGAGGAGGCATTGCGCCTGATTGACCAGTTGGCGGAACTGCGGCCTCCCATGCTGGTGCTGACGGGCGGCGACCCGGTCATGAGGCCGGATATTCTGGAATTGGTCCGTGCGGCTTCCGGCAAAGGGCTGCATGTAGCATTGAGCCCGGCTGCTACCGCCCGGCTGCTGCACACGGATTTCCGTGCATTGAAAGAAGCTGGAGTCCAGAGCATGTCATTGAGCCTGGACGGCGCGCATGAGAGTACCCATGACGCTTTCCGCGGCGTTCCCCACACATATGAACGGACTCTCCGGGCTGCGGAAATGGCGAAGGAAGCCGGCATGCACTTGCAGATCAACACCACCATCACCAGGAGTACGCTGGGCGAATTTGACGACTTTGTGGAGCTGATGAAGAAAATGAAACCGGACATGTGGAGCGTGTTTCTTCTGGTGCCCACAGGCCGTGCCGCCATGGATGAAATGCCTGCGGCGGAAGAAGTGGAAGCCGTCTGGAAAAAACTGAGCAGGATAAGCCATGAGGTGCCCTTTGGCGTTAAAACTACGGAAGGGCACCATTACCGCCGCGTGGCGCTTCAGGAAGCCCGCGCCCAGGGCAGCAAGCCTGCCCGCCGCGCCATCCCCACCCGGGACGGCAAAGGCGTTATGTTTATTTCCCATACCGGGGAAATCCAGCCCTCCGGTTTTTTGCCCATGACGGCAGGGAACGTCCGGACGGATGACCCTGGAGAAATCTACCGCACGCACCCTCTTTTCCTCAGGCTCCGGGATGACAATGCGTTGCGGGGCAAATGCGGACGGTGTGAGTACCGTGCCATCTGCGGAGGGTCCCGGTCCCGCGCCTATGCCGTTTACGGAGACATGATGGCGGAAGACAATCTCTGCCCTTATCAGCCTAGGCTTTCACAACACCATGATTAATATTACCAGACTTTGGACAGGGGCGGAACAGCCCGCGGACCATTTGAGATACGGACAGGGCCACGGGCACGGCCGTTTTGCAGGGGGCGCCGCGGAATCCTGTGCGCCGGCTTCGTCCCGCGTACGCAAGCCCATTGTGGTCTGGAACATTACGCGTACCTGCAATCTCAAATGCATACACTGTTATGCGGATGCTTCTGCCCGGAAATTTGAGGGAGAGCTGGATTGGGACCAGTGCTGCGCGGTCATTGATGATTTGGCGGACTACAAGGTGAACGCCCTCCTTTTTTCCGGAGGGGAGCCGCTGGTGCATCCGCGCTTTATGGAACTGCTGGAACGCGCCACCGGGAAAGGGTTGAAGGTGACCATTTCCACCAACGGCACCCGCATCACTCCGGAAGCCGCAGCGCGATTCAAGGAACTGGGCGTGGCGTACGTAGGCATTTCCCTGGACGGCATTGGCGCCGTTCATGACAAATTCCGCGGTGTGGAAGGTTCTTTTGAGCAGGCGGTGCGCGGGTTCAGGCTTTGCAGTGAAGTGGGGCAAAAGACAGGCCTGCGCCTGACGCTGACCCGCAACAATGTGCAGTGCATGGGCCAGATTTTGGATTTTATTGACGCCAACGACATCCAGCGCGTTTGTTTTTACCATCTGGTTCCCACCGGCCGCGGCGTGGAAGTGCAGACCCTGACTCAGGAGGAAGCAAGGAATGCCATGGATACGCTGATTGCCCGTGTAGAGGAATGGAAAGCGGAGGGAAAAAACCGTGAAGTGCTGACTGTAACCCAGCCTGCGGACGGAATTTACCTGCTTCTGCGCCGGGAAGGCTCCCCTCTGGCGAAGGAAACCCTCGGCCTGCTTCAATGGAATGGCGGCGGCGCGAACAGTTCCGGCCGGGGCATCGCCAATATTGACACACAGGGTGCCGTGCATCCGGACCAGTTCTGGCAATCCGTTACTCTGGGCAATGTGAAAAGTGACCGGTTTTCCGATTTATGGGATGCCAGGGCCGGAGCTGCAGCGGAAATGTTGCCTGAGCTGCGCGGTTCCGACGATCCTCTGGAACGGCAGAAGAAGATTGAAGGCCGTTGCGGCCGCTGCGTTCACTTCGCCCTGTGCGGCGGAGGCTTCCGCACCCGTGCCGCGTTTGCCAACGGACACTGGTACGGGTCCGATCCCGGCTGCTATCTGACGGAAGAGGAAATTTCCACCCCTTTGCCGGAAATCAAGTAGTGAGATGCCCGGCTTTATTCACCGGGGAACGGTTGGTTCCGGGAAAGAGGTATCGGAGGAATTGCCGTTTCATTCGATCGTAGGGTATCCCGCGCGCAGGTAAAACGCCCCTGTCCTTGCGGTTGATTTGCCGGGAACAGGGGTTTTATACTGGGAAAAAACCGGGAGTGTGCTTCGGCGGGGGCAGGGGCGAATTTGTCCATACGTCTGGTTTTCCCTGCTTTACAAGGCAGGAGGCATCGCATAGCATGCCCCGCATGATGAATCAGGAATTGAGACCGGAGACCCTGTGCGTGCAGGCGGGCTGGGCGCCTAAAAAGGGCGAACCCCGCGTATTGCCCATTTACCAGAGCACGACGTTCAAGTACGAGACCAGCGAACAAATGGCAAAATTGTTTGATCTGGAAGAAGCCGGATTCTTTTATACACGCCTCCAGAACCCCACCAATGAGGCGGTTGCCAGAAAAATTGCCGAACTGGAGGGCGGTGTGGCCGCCATTCTGACGTCTTCCGGCCAGGCGGCTTCCTTCTTTGCCGTTTTCAATATTTGCGAGGCTGGGGATCATATCGTCAGCGCTGCGGCCATTTACGGAGGCACATACAACCTCTTTGCCGTCACCTTCCGGAAAATGGGCATAGAAGTTACTTTCGTGGACCAGGACGCCCCGGCGGAGGAAATAGCCAAAGCGTTCCGTCCCAACACGAAGGCTTTCTTTGCGGAGACTATTTCCAATCCCACGCTTTGCGTGCTGGATATCCGTAAAATGGCGGACATTGCCCATGCGCACGGCGTTCCCCTCATTGTGGACAATACCTTTGCCACTCCCATTAATTGCCGTCCGTTTGAATGGGGAGCGGATATCGTCACCCATTCCACCACCAAGTACATGGACGGCCATGCCGCCGCCGTGGGCGGCGTGATTGTGGACAGCGGCAACTTTGACTGGGAAGCGCACAAGGATAAATTCCCGGGTTTGACGGAACCGGACCCCTCCTATCACGGGCTCTCCTACAGTAAAAGCTTCGGCAAGGGCGCCTACATCACCAAGGCGACTGTCCAGCTCATGCGTGACCTGGGTTCCATCCAGTCTCCGCAGAATGCCTTTTTGCTCAACCTGGGCCTGGAAACCCTCCACCTGCGTGTGCCGCGGCACTGTGAGAATGCGCAAAAAGTGGCGGAATTCCTGCAAGGGCAGGAAGATGTTGCCTGGATTAATTATCCGGGACTTTTTTCCAATGAGTATTATGAACTGGCGCAGAAGCAATTCCGCTGTGGCCAGTCCTGCGGCGTAGTAACCTTCGGCATCAAGGGAGGCCGTGAACGTTCCATCAAGTTCATGGACAGTCTGAAACTGGCCGCTATCGTGACCCATGTGGCGGACTCCCGTACCTGCGTTCTCCATCCCGCCAGCCATACGCACCGCCAGTTGACGGATGAACAGCTTATGGAGGCGGGCGTACGGCCCGACCTCATCAGGTTTTCCGTAGGGACGGAAGCTGCGGAAGACATTATTGCGGATCTCAAACAGGCTTTGGAAGCTATTCGTTAAAAATTCTTTTTGGAGAGAGCCGCCTCACTGTTGCTGAGGCGGCTTTTTCTTTATCATTAAGGATTGGATAAAGAGGATAGCGGATTGTTAATCCGTTGTCAACATAAAAAGTTGAAAGAGCAGTATTCCGGCAGTGGACTTCTTTTTTGATGTAAGGGCTTTATAGAGACTAATCCTTGCGCCTCTTCCATTCTAACAGCTGCATATTATTTCATAAATCATTCATTATTATGAATCGAACGTTATCGTAAACCATTCATGAAGAAAATAGGTCCAGCGTTTTCCCCATGATGTTACGGAAAGAAAAAGAGCGGATTAACAATCCTCTAATCAATGCAAAGCGTATCACAGACCGCCACTATGGCGAGAACATCGGGGCAAGAGCTTCTGGACAAAGTAAAGGGCCTGCAAAATGGAATATATGCCGGCGGCAATAACAACAGTGTTGGGAATTGGTCGGTAAACGGTGAAGGCACCTGGGTTAACCAGGATGATGTAGGCTCCATTACATTATGCGGTCGCTCCAGAGTAGCGGGGTCTTCCTTTGCCATGGTTCTTGGAGGGCCGCAGGAGGGGGATTCCGTTTCTTCCATTACATTTTCCTGTAATACCTCCTTCTTCTGTAATCAGCAGTTATTCCATGGTGCTTGCCGTATATGATTCAACCGGCACTCTGGTTGAGGAACTTTCCAAGATACAGGACTTTTCATTTACCTCTACATCGGAAACAACGACAATTTCCCTGGATATGTCGGCGGCTCCCCTTACTTGGGAGGAAGGGTATAAGGTAGTTGCCGGAGTGCGCGGTGGTGCTGGAGGCGCTACTTCCGCTTATACAATTACAGGTATACAGGTTTCCTACGAAACGGTTCCCGAGCCTGCCGCAGCGTCTTTGGGCCTGCTGGGCCTGGGAGCTATGCTGTTGCGCCGCAGACGTTCATAGTAAATATCCTCGTTATTCGGGAGGCAGCTGAAAAGCTGCCTCTTTTTTATTTTCGGAACGGGAATATGTCTTTGTTTTTGGGGTAGTTGCGAAAGGAGAGAGATTCATAGTGCTAATCCCTCAGTGATTGCTCGAAAGCGCGGTACTGCACGGCTTCATACAAATGGACATCCTGAATATCAGAAGTTCCTTCCAAATCCGCTATGGTTCGGGCCACCTTTAAAATGCGGTCATAGGCTCTGGCGGAAAGGGCCAGTTCTTCCACGGCGCGGAGCAGGATAGCCCTCCCTTCCGGCAGCAGACGGCAATACTTCTGGAGCGCTTTTCCGGAAAGGGCCGCATTATTGCGGAAAGGCGTTCCTGCGTATCTGCTGGACTGGAGCCGCCGTGCGGCCGCTACGCGTTCCCGGATACTGGCGGAACATTCTCCGGCAGGCGCGGAAGCCAGAATGGAGGGATCCACGGCGGGAACTTCCATCAGCAGGTCAAACCGGTCCAACAGCGGGCCTGAAATCTTACGGCGGTAGCGTGCGATCTGCGCCGGGGGGCAGGTGCAGGCTCTTCTTCTGTCTCCCAGATAACCGCAGGGACACGGATTCATGGCGGCTGCCAACATGAAACGGCACGGAAATGTCATGGTGCCGGAAGCGCGGGAAATAACTACCTGGCCGGTTTCCAGCGGCTGCCGCAGGGTTTCCAGAGCGGCACGGCGGAATTCCGGCAATTCATCCAGAAAGAGGACGCCGTTGTGAGCAAGGGATACTTCTCCCGGCGTGATATTCGCACCTCCCCCCATCAGCCCGGCATCGGAAATGGTGTGGTGGGGAGTCCGGAACGGACGCTGGTCCACCAGGCCGTTCCCCCGTTTCAGCAGACCGCATACGGAGTGGATTTTACTGGTTTCCAACGCTTCCTCCGGACTCAGAGGCGGAAGAATGGTCGGGAGCCTTTGCGCCAGCATGGATTTGCCGGACCCCGGAGAGCCGCAAAGCAGGATATTATGGCCTCCTGCCGCTGCAATCTCCATGGCGCGGCGTGCGTAAGGCTGCCCTTTGATTTCGTCAAAATCCACAGCGGCGTCTTTGTCCCGTGGAGCATGGGCCTCTCGCCCTGAACCTGTAAATGGAGGCGGCAGGGCGTCGGAAGTAAGCAAATGCCAGGCTTCTCTCAGGGAAGAAACGGGATAAATTTCCACACCCTGTACGGGCGTCCCTTCATAGGCATTGGCTTGCGGCAGCATGATGTGCTTCCTGCCCATGCGCCGCGCTTCCATGATTTGCGGCAGAATGCCTTGCACGGGGCGTACGGTTCCGTCCAGGGCCAGTTCTCCCACAATGCACCAGGCAGAAGCGTCCATCTCCTTTTCAGCCGCTCCCGCAACCATTCCCAGGGCGATGGGAAGGTCGAATCCGGGGCCCTGCTTCCTTAAATCCGCCGGAGCCAGATTAACGACGAAGATACCCTGCTGAAAGGGAAGGCCGCTGTTTTGTATGGCCGTGTCCACGCGCTGCCCGCTTTCTTTCACGGCCGCATCCGGAAGGCCGACAATAAAGGTGCGTTTTTCCGCCATGGGGCGGAAATCCACTTCCACCTCCACTTCTACGCCATCTACGCCCAGGACGGTGGAGGAATACAGTCGCGTCATCATTCATCCATGCTAGGAAATGGATGGCAAAAAGGAAGGAAAATAACGAAAAATATAAAAATATCTAACAAATAGTTCAGCGCCGGGAAGCGCGCCGGAGAATTTCCCGTTCCTCCTCCGTCAGGCTGGACAGGCCGGACCTGGATATTTTTTCCATGATTTCATCCACCTCCTTTTCAGAGGGGTAAGCCTGTGCCGGGCGGCGGCTGGAAGGCTCAGGGGAATAGTGGGAAGAAGAGGCGGCTTTCCGTCTTGGGGAAGACATCTTTTCCTTCCATAAAATCAGCAATGTCAGAATAAATCCGGCGAACATGCCGCCCAGATGGCCGGCTTCCCCGCCCGCATTGTTCCATTGGAAGATAATGACGGCTGCGGCGACTCCGAGAACGGCCAGGGCAAACTGGCGCACGCTCAAATTAACCGGAGGAAACAGAAGCTGTACCCGGGCATGGGGAAAGAGCACCGCGCATGCGGCCATGATGCCGTAAATGGAACCTGAGGCCCCCACCATGGGAATGAAGCGCCATTCCGGATCAAAAAATCCCATGTACCCCAGCAGGGAGGAAAACAGGGCTGCAGCCACGCCGCAAAACAGGTAATACAGCAGGAAGCGCCAATGGCCGAAACGTTCTTCTACAACCGGGCCGAAAAACCACAGGGCAATCATGTTGAACATGATGTGCCCCAGATTGGCGTGAAGAAACTGATAGGTAAGCAACCGCCATAATTCCCCCTCGTGAAAGCACGTATATTCGCTGTAAGCTCCGTAAAGCTGGATCAAGTCCAAATGGACAGGCGGGTAAATATTCCTTGGGATGTCCACTTGGAAGAAGAATCCCAGGATAAAGATGACTACATTGAGCAGAATCAGCCAGTGCACCATGACGGCGCTGCGCTGGTCAAACAGATGATTCCGTACCGTATCGCCCCAGTTCTCGTTCTCCGCTCGCATATTAGGCCGCATGTAATCGCGTTCAGAACCTTTTGACAAGGAAAATAGCTGTTCCGTTCAAGGAAGGACAGCTGATGTTCCGTATCATTTCCAGAGCGCGGCAGGCAGCAGATCCGGCGGCAGATCCGTTCCGCACACGAGATGTCCGGCAAGCTGGGCGGCGGACCAGGGGGAAGTGGTCACCCCCTTGCTGCCCAGCCCGGAGAAGACGAACTGACCGTCCAGCCCGGGAATGGGACCGGCGACCGGCTGGCTGCGGCGGATGATGGGGCGGACGGCGGCACGGGCGCGGATGACGTCCATGTTCCCGGAATAGCGTTTAACAAGGTCCAGCATCAATTCCTGGACGGCGGCGGCTTCCGGAATGCCGGGAGCATCCCACGCCCACGCGTAGGTGGCCCCGAAGCGCCAGAAAGAACCGTTATGAACCAGCCAGTGTCCGAAATGCAGGATGCCGGCATGCCAGTCCAGCTCTTTCAAGTCCAAATCCAGAATGGTTCCTTTGGAGGGGCGCCCCTTCAGCGGAGACATGTCCGGATGAAGCCCGGCTTCCCAGCCGGTACACCAGACTATGTGGGAAAACGTGCGACCGTTCCAATGGAAAAGACCGTCTGCATTCGGCCGGATATCTGCGGGGGATACATCCGCTTCCACAAAACGGCCCTGTTCCATAAAAAAACGCCGCATGGCAGTGACCATGTTTTCCACGTGCAGCACGGCGGAACCTCGCGTATAGGCGGCTTTCCCGCGGCCTTCCCAGTGTTCCGGCCATGGAAAAAGAGGTCCGGCATAGGCGCAGGATTCCGGAGCCGTCTGGCGTTCCTGCCAGATTTCAAACTGGTCCTCCGTCTCCACTTCCCGGAAAATCGGAGTTTTCTGCCACCAGGACCCGCCTAATTCCCGTTCCGTCTCCGGGTAAAAGGCCTCTGCCGCCGCCAGGCATTCTTCCTGCCTCCATCCGGGGCGGAAGGCGCGGCCCGTCAGGGGGCCGCCACCCGGGAGGCCGTTTCCGCTACGGGGCGGTCTGCAACCGTAAACTCCGCGCCGCGGCGTTTCAATTCCCACGCCAGACAACTTCCGGCAATTCCCTGGCCGATGATAAGGATGTTCATGATAGATAGATAAAGAACCGGAAAATCCCGGAAATGAAAGAGGAAAGCGGAGGGGAGGCGGTACCGCTCCCCCCGGAGGAAAGGCGTGCTGCAGGTGTCCCTTCCCCTGCGGCGCCGGAAGAACGGCTCTGCTTACAGGGCGGCGATGATGGCATCACCCATTTCCGCCGTATTCACGCGGATTTCTCCGGGAGCTCCCGTAGCCAGGTCGCCCGTGCGGCAGCCCTGGTCAATCACGCGGCGAACGGCGGAGTCAATGGCGTCTGCCGCTGTTTTTTCTCCCAGAGAGTAGCGCAACAGCATGGAAAGGGAAAGAATCTGGGCGATCGGGTTTGCAATGCCCTTGCCGGCGATATCCGGAGCGGAGCCTCCGGAGGGTTCGTAAAGGCCGAAGAACAGGCCGTTGTCCTGTGCGCCCTGGCACAGGCTGGCGCTGGGCAGCATGCCCAGGGAACCGCAAATCATGGCCATTTCATCGGAAAGAATGTCCCCGAACAGGTTTTCCGTCACCAGCACGTCGAACTGGCGGGGATTGCGCACCAGCTGCATGGCTGCATTGTCCACGTACATATGCAGCAATTCCACGTCGGGATAATCCTTGGAAACTTCAATCATTGTCTCGCGCCACAGCAGGGAATTGGTCAGCACATTGGCTTTGTCCACGCTGGTGACGCGCTTGCGGCGGCCGCGCGCAGCCTCGAACGCCACTTTGGCGATGCGCACCATCTCGCTTTTATGGTAGCGCATGGTATCCACGACGACTTCGTCGTCTCCCTCCCGTTCGCGAAAACGGGGCTGGCCAAAATACAGGCCGCCAGTCAATTCCCGGACGCATAAAATATCGAATCCGCCTTCAATCAGTTCATTCTTGATGGGGGAGGCATGGGTCAAGGCCGGAAGGCATACGCCCGGACGCAGGTTGGCATACAAGCCGAAATGTTTTCTCAGAGGCAGCAGGGCTCCGCGTTCCGGTTGTTCATTGGCGGGGAGATGCTCCCATTTGGGACCGCCCACGGAGCCGAACAGAACGGCGTCCGCCTCTTCGCAGGCGCGAATGGTTTCTTCGGGAAGAGCCTTGCCGCAGTGGTCAATGCCCGCACCCCCTACAAATGCCTCCTTGCGGCTTACGGTAAAGCCAAACTTGCCGCTTACGGCATCCAGAACCTTCAGAGCCTGTGCCATGACCTCGGGCCCGATGCCGTCGCCGGCCAAGACAGCAATATGATGGTGATGTTCACTCATGTCGCTGAAAGTCTGGTCATTCTCCCTTCAAAGGTCAAGAAAACACCGTTGCCATGACCGCGCCGCGGAAGCCTTTTTGCGTCAAAAAGCCTGCAAGAGTAAAAAAGTACTTGCCAAACGCCCGTACCTCCAGTAAAAATCCCTCCGCGTTCCATGGAATGCAAACTCCCCTGTAGCTCAGCGGTAGAGCGGGTGACTGTTAATCACTAGGTCGTTGGTTCGAGCCCAACCGGGGGAGCCACTAATTTTCTAAGCCCTGTAATTTTAATGGATTACAGGGCTTCTTTTTTGTCTGTTTTGAGGCTGGAAAGGTGAAAAACCGCGGAAAAACAACCATAAGTGCTGACAAAATGTCATTTTTTGATTCCGTTCTGGCGTAAAATTGGCGTACTGTGAGACGTTATGAAACGCCTGAAAATAACTCCGGTGAAACATACTCAAAGCGGGCGCTGGCAGGTTCGTATTCCGGCCAAACTTTCCGGATCCGGAAAGAGAGAAACAAAATATTTTCCGACCAAAGCGGAAGCAATGGGATATATCTCCAACCTGGAAGACGTTGCTGCAGGGTTGCATTTGGGGGAAACGTTGATGACAAGATCAGAATATGATGCCATCATCGAAGAACTTGCCCGTTTAGCACCGTTCAACGTGACGCTTAAGGATGTTATTGACTATTACATCGCACGGCATCGGGCCAGTGATGCACGCAAAATATCTATTCTTGAGCCTCTTTACCGTGATACGTTGCAAGATGCCTCTTCTCATTACCGGAGCCGTGTAAAACAGGTTTTAGGTGCTTTTGCCTCTGTATTTGGGGATTGCCTGATTGACGACGTGACGCCGGATGAATTTGAAAAATGGCTGTCCGGATGGAAAACGACGCCGCCTTCATACAATTCCGCGTTGCGCCACATTAAGCCGTTTTTTACGTGGGCCATCAGCAAAAAATATGCTGTTCAATCACCCGCTGAAGGAATCAAACAACGCAAGCACCAGAGGGCGCCTATTTCCATTCTTACGCCCGCGCAGGCACATTCCCTGTTGGCCGCTTGTCGGGATTATTCAGGAGACGGAGAGATGCCGGAAAATCTACGCGTAAACGCGGCGGATATGAAAATAGCAGTAGCCGTTTTGCTTTTTGCTGGTGTCCGGCCTGAGGAAGTTACCGCGCTGACGTGGGAACATGTTAAGTTGGCTCATGGCTATATCAGAGTTGAACCGGAAGTCAGTAAAACCAACTCTGTACGTCTGGTGCAAATAGAGCCGAACCTAAAGGCATGGCTGGAAACCGTGCCGGAAGAAAAACGCACAGGAAAGCTTTCTCCAAAGAACTGGCAGCGCAAATGGCAGGCGGTACGTCGGAGAGCCGGCATCAGCCATTTAAACGACGTTTGCCGTCATTCCTACGCCTCTTACTGGCTGGCCGCCCATCGGGATACGCACGGACTACTGGAAAATATGGGTCACACCACCAGCAAGACGACGATTAAATATTACCTGACAGCCTGCAATCCTGAAGAGGTGCCCGCCTATTGGCGGATTTTCCCTGAAGATGGAGACTTATTAGCCTCTGTTGAGTGATTGTGGAGCATGTATCTGAAGACAGTTCTCCCATAGAGGCATATAGAGTGATTCGCGTTACTCCAGATATATCCGTAGGTTCAGTACTGAATTGACTCAGGTGGTTATTATTTTTATACTACAAAAATCTTGTATGAATCACCATTCGACTAGAAAAAATACCAAAAAGGCTCTTTCTTCTGAAGAAAGGAAAAAGCGTAATGATCAAAAAAAACATCAATCATCAATAAGAAAAATTTTTTCGAATATAGGTTTCACTAGAATTGAGTTGGTTTCTCAAAAGACCCAAGACAAGTTTATTGGAACTGACTTGGATGATCTTTTTGTCAAAGATAATTTGCTTTGTATTGTCGAGTACACGACGATATCAGGAGAAGATGCTGTCATGGATCATTTTAGAAAGAAAAATGATTTCTATGAAGTGTGGAAAAAAGATTTGAATACATTCTATGATAATTTAAAAAAGGGAGTTGTAGCTCAAAATGCATTGGATAAATTACCTACAGACCCAGTCAGCGATCTTCATTTTGTTTTTTTATACGCTTCTTATTTGGTAAGTGTATCGGATGAATATAAGAGTGCATATAAAAATGTAGTTTTTTTTGACTATGGTCATGTTAAATATTTTGAATTAATTTCGAAAGTTATCAAGGAGGATGCCATTTATGAATTTTTGGACTACATGAATGTTGATGCCTCTCAATGTAATGCAGGAAATGATTTAAAAAATAGCAGAGGATTTGAAGGGCATATTTTATCTGAGAAGCAGACCAAATTTGCTAATGGGATGCATGTTTTTACATTTTATATTAGTCCAGAAGAACTTCTTAAAAGGGCCTATGTATTACGGAAAAATTCTTGGCAAGACGAAACATCTTTTCCCTACCAGCGATTTCTCAATCAGAGAAAAATTAAGCAAATGAGGGAATATTTAACTAGTAATAAGCGTGTTTATGTTAATAATATCATTGCAAGTATTGCAGAGGATTCAATAGAATTATACATGCGCAATGACAAAGGCGCATATGAATATGTTTCATTTAATAAAAATGGAGATATTCTAAATAAAAATGGAGATCTTATACAATCAACAAGCGATCCTATTTTTAAGATAAACATTAAAGACAATCGGAATGTTATAGGGATTATCGATGGGCAGCACCGAGCATATTCGTATTATAAAGGAAGAGGAGATGACAAATGTGCGGAGAAGATAAATGAACTCAGGAAGGATCATTGTCTTCTTATCACAGGTATTATCATGCCAAAACGCGAAAGCAAGACAGAGCAAGAGGCTTTTGAAGCAAAGCTTTTTCTAGAGATTAATTCTAGTCAGACTAGTCCAAAAAAAGAGTTGAAGATGCAGATTGAGAGCCGGGCTAATTATAGGGCTCCTGGATCTATTGCCTTGAGAGTGGCAGAAAAATTAGCACAAAGAACCCCTTTGAATGGTGTGTTAGTTAGGTTTTGGTATGAGGAAGGAAATAGAGAACGAATTGGAATTTCTACTCTTGTTTCCTACGTATTAAAACCATTAGTGGATCATAGAAATAGTCGTCTTTACTCAATGTGGAAACAACTAAATTGTATTGAAAAGGAGTATGAACAACTGAATCAAAATGAAATTGGAGAATTCGCAAGCTATTGCTCTTCGCAAATAGCTATTTTCTTATCATCTTTAAAAAAGAGTATCGATTCATCAAATAAGTGGGAATGGAAAAAGCAAGATAAGAAGAATCTTAAAGGCTTTTTAAAGGTTGTTAGTATTGGTGGAATGATTAATTGTTTTAAGGAGTTTTTGACCAATACGGAGCAAATAGATATTTTTTTAAAGGATGATGGATATTTTGATAGTCAAAAATTAGTATTTAAGGATATTGACGAATTTGATTTTTTGAAATACTCTGGAAGTAGCTATGCAGCAATGGGGAAGGCGATGTATCAATTCTTTTTTCTAAAAAGCGATAGACATTACTCATATTGAGTAATGTCTATATTTACGTAGATGCTACTTAGAATGCATATGCCATCAGGGACAGAAGCGGTAGTATAGTATCCTGCACTTTGATGCGTATTTTGGAGCGTGTATCCGCAGTATGTCTTCATTTTATCTAACAGCTCTGAAACAAGAATAATGTGCGGTTCTATTCCAAATTTACTTAGTGGTGGTTTATTTACTATTTGATCAATTATTGACTGAATAGCCTCATGTTCATATGAGGGCGCACATATCATATAGGAGGCTTTTGTGTGTTTGTGTTGAAGTGTACTTCTTCCATTGATTTCGGCAACTGCAATCGTAGGTGACTTTCCTTGTTTTTTGAGATATTTCAAAATGGATTTGATGTATTTGAGCACTCGCAGCTGAATGATTGTGTTATAAAAGGATTGTATGTTTTGTTTAAGAGCAGTGGAATTTTTGTATCGTTTTTGTTGTTTACTCAATGTTGAGGATAGGTATTTTTCGAACATGCTGATATAGGAATTATTGAGTTCAAATCCTATGTATTGACGATTCATATATGCGGCTTGAGCAGGAACAGTTCCACTACCTGAGAATGGATCCAGCACTATATCGTTTTCATTGGTGCTGAGTTTGATTATTCTTTCAACAAGGGCTGACGAAAGTGGGCAAAAATGCCTAATAAATTTGTTTCCCCAAGATCCTTGTGTAGGGATAGGGAATTCCCATATTCCGTCAATGGACTTTCCTGTAGGGCTGTATCTTTCAGGGTATGTAATCCACCATTTTTTTAGCTGATCCGTATCTATTGTTGTAACTCGTTTTGCGTAATAGTTGTAGTTATTTGTTTTACTAAAAAATAAGATGTATTCAAATTTTCTTTGAGTGCGACCTTTCGATGACCATGGGACAGTTCTGTCTTTTTTCCAGATGATAATATCTTGGAGCATCCATCCTATGGATGTTAGTTCTCTTTCTAAATCGAATGGAAGGGGAATAACACGGCCATCTTTCTTGAAAGAATCTATAATAATCCATAGTGTTCCATTATCCTTAGTAATGTTATAAATAGCGAGGAATACTTTTTTCAAGTCTTTAAGATATTCGCTATAACTTTGTCCATATCCTATTTGATTTTCACTTCCATAGTCTTTCATATCAAAATACGGAGGAGATGTAATCGTAGTGGACACTATTTTTTGGTTGATTACATCATTAATTGCTCTCGCATCTTGGTGATGAATTACATTTGTAAGCAGCGCTGGGAGAAATGTCATGGGTTTTAATCTGTCTAGTGTATAATTTTTAGTAAAAAATATTAAAATATTCCCAAAATATAGTTATAAGCTAAATTATTTAATGTTACAGAATTTACGCTTTCTCAGCCTATCTAGGGTTACTTGGTCAGATCAATCTTACCAACCATGCAAGCTTTGATTTGGCCAGTGATAGGAATGCGTTTCCGGAAAGCCGGGTTGATAGGAGCAAGCAGGAAGCGCCCGGCATCCTCAATAAGCCTTTTAAGGGTGATACCGGACACGTCATTTGTTCCTTGATATACGATGATTTCCCCAACGTATTTTTCAAGATCATCATTTTCCGGAACAGGCCGCACTAGAACAATCTGACCATTCTTGATTTCCGGTTCCATTGATGTTCCCTCTACACGTAAGGCCGTAATACCCTTGTCAAATACCGGGTATGGCTCGTCAAATTCGCTCCACGTGATTTCCCCTGCAGCGACGTTTCCAACAACCATGATTTCCGGTAGCTTGACAGGGCAAAGAATGACGTTGTTGACTTCTTCCGGCTCGTCATCGTTGTTATCCAAGACTGGGTGTAGCTTTTCAACAGCCTCTTGAGACGTACCGTTTACCTGTTGCTTTTTTTTCTGCTTCTGGACAGTCATTTCAAGGATTTCGATCACTAGATCATCAATGCTCTTTTTGGCAGCCTTGGCTTTTTCACGGATGATAGCCTCAAAGTTTTCCGGAAGCTCAAACTGGATTTCCTCTTCACCGTTCATGAGGCGTTCAATGAGGGCGAGTTTAGCAGATGGGATAGGTTTTCCAGATGATAGCCAATTATTGACGGTCCCCTTACTGGATAGCGTTTGTTCTGCCAACCATTGACGATTTTTGCCGATGGTTTTGAGCCATTTTTTGATGTCTTCCGCGTTGGACATGGAAGAGTTATATACACGTTTTGTTTACTTGTCAAGGCAAGCTCCGTGCATTATGTAAATGAAACGTTGAAAATAGTATTGACTAAAATAAACGAAAAGTTTATTTTGCGGCTATCAACCGCGCCCAAGAAGCGAACGAAAAAGGAGAACACGAATGAAAACGAACCTCAAAAAAGCCTCCCAGAGTTTGAGAGACTGGCTTAACAAAACAGAAAAAACAACGGGTTTGGAAAAATCCATCATTGTTACAGGAATTCTTATGAGCTACGCGCTGAAAAGCAGGGAAGAAGAGAAATCCTCAACCACAAAAAAAGACTGCGGCCATTACGATGACTGAACTATGGAAGAAGCCCTGATCGAAGAATTGAAGCTGCTCGGCTGGCACGAACTGTAACCCGCCCCCTGAACAACAATGGAAAAAATGACGAACGAACAATACTGGTTGCGCCGCGACCGCACCGAGAAAATGGAATCCCTTTACGACTGCCCAATAGGCTTTCCGGAAGACGAACTCAACCCCCGGCCCGGTATCGTACAGAACCTTGTCTTTTCCGCTCTGCTGGTTGGGATTTTCACGATCATTTATTTCATCATTAATGCGTTTCTATAATGAAAGAACAACAGTACGAACCGACCATGTCCCTTGCTCAAGTATGCAAGGCTGCCCGTGAAAAAACTGGTGAAAAACCCATTCACCCGACAAATGCGGCGAAGTGGATTGCTGCCGGGAAGATACGCAAACACGTTGTTTGTGGGCTTATTCGTCCCCGCTTTTACCTCTCCGAATTTATAGAGGACTACTACAGAAATATCGCGCCCCGTTCGGTTGCCAGAATCCGTTAACCCCTTCCAACTACCCATAAACAAAAAGGCCGGGGCCAGCAGGAACTGACACCCGACCTGAATACAATCAAACAAGACAATAATATGAACCTATTACAAAACATCAAGCGCGGAGTGCAGCAGCGTCCGCAGCGTGTCATCATCTACGGGCCGGAAGGCGTGGGAAAATCCACGCTGGCGGCCGGGTTGCCCGCCCCTGTTCTGCTGGACACGGAACAGGGATCTTCCCACATCGACGTTGCCCGGCTGGACTGCCGGAGCTACGGAGACGTGATCAATGCGATAGAAGAATTGACGCAGGGCGGGCACGAATTCCGGACGGTCATCATTGATTCCATAGACTGGTGCGAGCGTTTGTTTGTGAACGCCTTCATCAGGGAACACAATAAGCGGGCCAACGCCTCCCTGAAATCCATTGAAGATTTTGGATACGGCAAGGGGTACAAGATGATCGAACCTGTAGCCATGGACCTCTTGACACGCCTCAACGCATTAATGGGGGCGGGTATGAATGTGGTGCTGGTGGGACACTCCCGCCGCGTCAAATTTGAAATGCCGGAAACCGCCGGAGCCTACGACAAGCATGAACTGAACCTTTCCAAATTCGTTGCCCCGCTGGTCAAGGAATGGGCTGACGCCATGCTCTTCTGCAACTTTGTTGTAACAGTCCAGGACGGCAAGGGGCATGGAGGCAACCAACGCATGGTTTACACTTCTCCTTCCGCCCCGTGGGAAGCCAAAAACCGACACGGGATGCCCGCGGTCATGGCGATGGACGCCGGGGAAATCTCCCGCCTGCTGTTTGGAGCGGGCTGCGGACCTTCCGGGAACGCTCCGGCCGGCGAAAAGCAGGCGCCGCCTCCCGCACAGCAGGAAAAACCGGCTCCCTCCCTGGCGGACCAACTGGCCGCGGTCATCAACGACGTGCCGGGAGCGCTGAACTTCCTCGCGTACAAAAAGGAAATCCAGCCGGGGCAGGGCCTTGAAGCCGTTTCGGAAAAATTCGCCTCCTTCATCCTCTCCGCCCCCGACCGGTTCAACACGGCCGTTCTGCAGCACAACACCCCGACCGCCCGATGAAAACCGTCACCTGCATCAACGTCGCCCGCGAAACCGGGCATGCCGTCCTCTCCCTGGACGGAGCGGAATACGCCGTCAGCCTGGACGACCTGCAAAAAATCCTCGCTGACATTGCCGGGCCCCGTCCGGCCCCGGCCACGGAACTATTGAGGCCGTCCCTGCTCCCCAAGCTGGCGCAATGCCCCTGCTATGTCTCCTCCCCTGACGCGGGGGAAGCGGCCCGGCGGGGAACCCGCATGGACGACGCCTTCCGGTCCCTGCTCATGGGCGTGGACGAATTCAGGGCGTGTGAACACCTGAAAGCCGATGAAAAAGAATCCATCCTCTGGGCGGTGAAAACGGTCCGGACGCTCTGCTCCGGCGAAGAGGTCATTGCCGACAAAAACCGCTGCGCCTTCCCGCAATGGCACCCCCGCGTGACAGGCGGGGAAGCGGACTGCCTCTGTCCCGCGCTGGGCAAACTCTTCGACCTCAAAAGCGGCCAAATCCGCAACTACTGGGAACAGCAGGCCTCTTACGCGAAATCCTTCATGGAACGGGAATTCCTGGATGAAATCACCTGCCACCTCCTCTACTGCGACCAGCAGCAAATCGTCACCCGGAAATTCACCTACCGGGAAGCCATCTCCATCGTCAACGGCGTGGTGGACGCCGTTGACCGCGGCGGCGGGCCGCGCCTCTGCGACTACTGCGGCTGGTGCGCCTCGCATGACACCTGCCCGCTGCGGAACCGGGCGGCGCAGGAAATGCTGACCCTGGCGGAAGCCGGAACGCTGGAAGAAAGCTTCGCCGAAATCGCGGAAAACCCGTCCAGGCTGGCGGAATTCGTCACCAAGGCCGGAATCTTGGAATCCTATGCCAAAAAAGGAAAAGAAAAAATCCTCGACTACCTCAACAACGGAACGGAAGTCCCCGGATTCAGGCGCGTCTCCCGGAAAGGCGCGGACACCGTCGCTCCGGAAGACGTCGCCAAATACGCCACCTGGATTGGCGTCCCGAAACTCCTGAAATCCTATGGCCCGCTCAAGGCGGACGTCTTCCGCGCCCTGTTCGCGGAAGCATTGCCGGAACAACAATTCCCGGAAGAACTGGTCAGGACGGGGGCCGGATCCTCCTACGTCAAAAAAATCTCCGTCTCCAAAACCGCAACCACCAAATAACCATTATGTTCAGTTACATATCAGAAGGCGAGCCCAGCGAATACGGATTCCTCCCCGCGGGCGTCTACGAAGGAAAAATCGTCAAAATGGAAGAAGGAATCTCCCAGGGCGCCAAAACGCGGGGATGCCCGCAGCTGGCCGTCCACATCAGAGCCTTCGGCCCTGAAGGGGCGGCGACGGTCCGTTACTACCTGACCAACTCGAAAGACCTGGCCTGGAAAATCGACCTGTTCGTCAAAAACGTCACCGGGAAGGTATTTGAGGCAGGCCAGCAGGTCATCATCAACCCGGCGGAATACCTCGGCAAACCCTGCTACGTCCGGCTCAGCGTCAGACAGGGAGACAAGCCTAGGGCGGACGGGAGTTATCCCGAATTCAGCAACTGCGAAGACGTGCTGGGGCCGGACGAAGCCCGGGCCATCATGGCGGCTCAGGACAGGGCAGCGGCGGGGCGTGGCGGAGCGTCCCTGCCTCCGCGCCCGGCGGACCTGCCGGCCAACAACCACATGAGCGCCACGGCGGGACCGCCGGCGGAAGAAGACGAAATCCCCTTCTAATCAACAGCCATGAGCGCGCGAACGGAACACGAGAAAGAAACCATCCTGGAAGCCGTCCGCATGGCCTTTGATGAATTCGACGACTACGAAGACATCAGGCGCCAGGCGGCGGAAGACGAATCCGACTTCAGCCTCTCCATCAGCGTCAAAATCCCTGACGGGGAACAGAAAGTCTGTGTGAAAGTATCAGGCTCTATCAAGAAAACAGCTGTGGCGAATGCCTGGTTTGAGGACGACGGCCAGCTGAAACTGGACTTCGACGCCGAATCCCAGGCCCGGGAAATAGAAAGGAACTCGAAAGCGTCATGAACAAGCCGATAACCATCATGCTGCCGATCGTTCCCCCGACGAAAACGCACCAGAACAAAAAAATCGTCAACATCGGGAAACACGCCAAACTGGCGGACACGAAAGAATTGAAACTGGTCATCAGCGATTACCTGACCCTGTTGAAACCTTATCAACCGGCCCGGCCCCTGACGGGGCCGGTCTCCCTGAAGCTGGCCTTCGTCTGGCCCTACCGCAAGAGCGAGCCGAAAAAAAACCGGATCGGGCTCATTCCGAAAACGACCAAACCGGACTGGGACAACCTGGCCAAAACCCTGCAGGATGTCCTGACCCGGTTGAGATTTTGGGAGGATGACGCCCAGGTGTATTCCGCGTCCGTGGATAAATGGTGGGGCGAAGAACCGCAAATAATAATTACCATACGATGAAAACGCTTCAATGCCCGCTATGCGGAACACCTTTGAAAGCCATACGAGGATATGATGTCCATGGGATAACAACCTATTGGGTTGCTGGTTGCTACAACTGCTTCTTCCAGAGTTCCCATTTTTGGAAAACCAAGAAGGCATGTATTGAAGATATGGATAGGCTTGTTTCTTTGTTTCCTCCCATCATGAGGGTGCAGGTTGGTGATAAGTTACATTTTATAGACAGGTCTCTTAAGTATCAGTACTGGGCTACACTTACGGACGTTGATGTGAATGATGCCTGGATCAGGACAGATAAAGGCTCATGCCGCCCGGACGACGTGCTTAAATGGCCATGGGAGCTTAACAGGAAGGAGGCCAGCAATGATTAACATCCTCCTATCCGTCAGGCGGCCTTTCTCCGAGAAAATTTTGTCCGGCGAAAAGGGGTGGGAACTGCGTAAAAACGCGCCGCGCATCCCCCGCGGAGAACACGTCACACTGTGGCTCTATGAATCCGGCCAGTACGGGACACGGGGCATCATCGGCAAGTGCCGTTTAGTTGTCACTGCTGGACTTCGACCATATCCCCCAAAGGGAATTTTAGAATGGACCATGAAGCAAGCTTGCGTGACGGAAGAGCACCTGCGGAATTACCTGCCTTGCTATGTCTGGGGCATCCAAGACCCCGTGAGGATTTCCGCCGTGCCGCTCTCTGACATCGGCATGACTCGTCCGCCGCAGAGCTGGCAGTATATCACGGACGAGCAAGCGGACATCTTAGAAAGGAGGCTCGCATGAAATACCTCTTTGACCTGCCACCCCGTGACCTTGCACGGAAACCCTACGCCGTGGGATTGCCCCCGGAGGTGGATGCCTGGGCTAAGGCCAACAAGCACCGTATCGGAACCTATCGATCTTGGTGCAGGCCGCAATATTCCGTTTTTATCGGGAATGTCGATATGCTCCAGGAATTGTGCAACCTGTATGATGACTATGGGTTTATTGCCTACGGCAACACCAAGGGCGCTGCCGTTCAGCAGCTTTACAACAATCTCCAAATGCGAAAAGCCACGGTGGAAGATGCCTTGCGTTTCCTGCTGGGCTATCTGCAACACCCCGAAGAGTTCGCCGCGGCTTTTGGCGTGGATATGGCGGCGGACGGAAAGGAGGCAGTGTTATGAAAGCCATTCTTGACGCCTGCTGCGGCTCCCGCATGTTCTGGTTTGACCGCCGCCATCCTGACGTGGTGTTCATGGATCGCCGGCATGAAACGCACACGCTTTGCGACGGGCGAACCCTGGAAATCAAGCCGGACTTGGTCGGAGACTTCCGCGAAATGCCTTTCAGCGACGGGGAGTTTCGCCTTGTCGTGTTCGACCCTCCACACCTGATTCACGCTGGGGAATCATCCTGGCTGGCCAAGAAGTACGGAAAACTGGACAGGGAGACTTGGCAGGAGGATTTGAAGGCCGGTTTCCGGGAGTGTTTCCGGGTTTTGGAACCGGGCGGCGTTCTGGTGTTCAAATGGTGTGAGGATCAGGTCAGCACGGCAGAAGTGTTGAAGCTGGCCAGCCATGAACCTTTGTTCGGACACCGCCGCGGGAAGACCGTCTTCTTGGTCTTTATGAAATCTACAACCCCCAACTGACGCTTTTTTAATTATGGCACATGAACCAACATCTTTAATACCGAGGACGCACCGGGAGCTTTGCGAAATTGCTGAACGCTGGCTCCTGGGCTCCCAACGTTGCCGGGTGGCGATCGCAGAGCCGAATTGTATCGTTACGGACGAACATCCCGACGCCATAGGGTTCAGCGGGGAAAAAAGTGTTCTTGTGGAGGCCAAAACCAGCCTGAACGACTTCCGGGCAGACCTCAAAAAGCCGTTCCGCATCTGTCCTCAAAAGGGTATGGGGCAGGCCCGCTATTACATCTGCGAACCAGGGATCATCACGGAAGATGACCTGCCGGAACGATGGGGCTTGTTGAATGTCCTCCCTGGCGGACGGGTTCGGATAGTTCGGTACAGTGGACACTTCCTCGAAGTAAATTACGCCGCTGAAAGGAGTCTTTTGACTGCATGTCTTTACATCCAGAAGCCGCTAAAAATCAATACTGTATATGGTAGAAAAATACAGATCTCGCCTGCATTTGGAGTAGAAGCAAAAGAGACGGAAGGGATATAGAATAATGGAATACATCAATATACCACTCTACGTTATCCGCTCCAATGAGTACATAGGCGCCGATCCTACCCAGCGAGCCACGTGGCTTTCTTTGATCGCCTGGTCTTGCGACCAGGAGAACATGGGGCGTATTGCCGGGGCACGGTCTTGGGGAGACCGCCGCTGGATGCAGTCTTGCGGGGTCATGGCTTCCGAGGTGGCCGATTCCTGCGGCCTTTTCCATTGGGATGGAGATGATTTAATTGTCACCTTCTACCCGGAAGATGCCCAGCGAGAAATTGAGCGCAAAAGGGAAATCGCGCGCGCCAACGGACGTAAGGGAGGCCGGAAACCAACGCCGGAACCTATACCGGAAACCAACGTTGGTTCCGACGTAGGAAACCAACCTTGGATAGCGAATGAAGCTTCGTTGGAAAGCGAAAAGAAAGGAAAAGAAAAGAAAGGGAAGGAAGGAATTCACCCCCTTACCCCCTCTCCGTGCACCGTGGAAGAAGTCGAAGACCATCTTCGGGCCGCGGCCTTTGCGGGGCGTGTGCGTTTAACCCCCGACCAGATACCGGACTGCGCCACAGCCTACTGGGGAAGCCGGGATGCCGTCAACTGGACCCGCAACGGCATCCCCGTGACCAAATGGCAATCCGACGCCATCAGCTTCGCCACCTCCTACGCCGTCAACCATCCGCCACCCCCTGGGAACGGAGACAAAGACCCTTACAGCAACCTTGAAGAACTTTAACAATCAACAATTTCAAAAAAACATGATCGACTCTCAGACACTCATCGACGCCGAAAAACTGGTGCTCTCTCAGGCAATGGACGGCTCCCAGGCCTTTGCTGACCTCCGGGACAAGGGCATCAGCCGCCAGACATTCAGCCTCCCGGCGCACCAGCAAATCTGGACCGCCCTGGAAACCGTCGCCGGCACGGGAGGAACCGTGGACGCCCTCACCGTCATCGCCCGCCTTGAAGCCCAGGGCCAGCTTGACGCCGTGGGAGGACACGCCGGAGTCGTGGAAACGGCCACCTACGGAGCCCTTGCCCGGTACAAAACCGCCGCCGCCCTGGAAATGGTCACGGAAGCCGCCAAAAAGCATGCGTTGCTCGCGTTTGCCTCCCGGATGGCGGAAGCTGCCGGCGATCAGCTCAAAAGCGCGGAAGAAGCCCTTGATGAAGCCGAGCGCGGCATGTCCGCCCTGCGGGACCGGTGCGGCGTCCGCCAGACCGAAACCATCCGCGGAGCCGTGGGAACCATCATTGAAAACCTGCAATGGCGCATGAACAACCCCGGCGCCATCAAAGGAATCTCCTCCGGATACCGCCGCCTGGACCTGACCCTGGACGGCCTGCAGCCCGGCGCCATGATCGTGCTTGCCGCCCGGCCCGGAGTCGGGAAAACCGCCGCCCTGGTCAACATCCTCACCAACATCTGCCTCGGGGGAACCCCCGTGGGCATGTTCAGCCTGGAAATGCCGAAATCCCAGCTCCTGGAACGTGTCCTCTACGGCATGGCCGGCATCAACTCCGACGACATCCGCCGCGGCAAGCCGATGACGGTCGGACAGCAGCAGCATTTCACGGCCGCCGTCAGGAAAATCACGGCCGCCCCGCTGCACATCGACGACGAAAGCTCCCTCACCATCGACAGCATCAGAGCCCGGGGCCGCCGGATGGTCCGGGAACACGGCGTCAAATGCATCGGCGTGGACTACCTGCAGCTGGTGCGCTCCACGACCCAGCAGGCCCGGGGAAGCCGGGAACGGGAAGTCTCGGAAATCTCCGCCGGCCTCAAATCCCTGGCCAAGGAACTCAATATTCCCGTCCTGGTGCTGGCCCAGCTCAACCGCGACGTGGAAAAAAGAGCCGGGAACGCCCAGGGCAAACCGGTCGTTTCCGACCTGCGCGACTCCGGCTCCATTGAGCAGGACGCCGACCAGATCATCATGATTCACCGCCCCTACATGTACAAGCCCGACAAGCACGACCCCACGGAAGCGCAGTGGATCATCGGCAAAAACCGCTTCGGACGGCTGGGGCGTATTCAATTCCGCTGGACCGCGGAACTCACAAAATACGAGGAAGAACAGAATTACCCTGTCAATAAATCATGAAAAAACTGGACATTATTACTCAACCCTGCGGATCTCATGCCTTGAGAATATCCCTTTATTTGGGATCCAAGCGCAAAAGAATGAGAATTTGTATCGGATTGGAAACACACGATTACATGGAAGCCCAGCGCCGAGCATTGCTTCTTCTCCGCTATAATAAACGCCTTGGAATTTATGACCGGGAAATCCCGGAAGAATCGGAAATTACATATCCTGAAAAAACGGATGACTTACCCTTGTTTCGGGACGACAATGAAATTCAAAGCGAAAATGGTAACTCCCGTTGATATATTCCGGCGTAAAAAGATAGATGCTCGACCCATGTCCACACGCGAACGGGCTATGCTGCCCGCCGCGGAACGAGTGAATTCTATTTTTACGGCGAACGTTGAAAAAGCGCAGTTCCTGCAACGCCTCGCCGACATGCTTGACGACTTCCTGGCCGGGAAAAGGCAGGAGATCATACTTCCGGACGGCACGTCAACAACGGTGGGCGTGATGCAGGGGAAGGCCGACTTCATAGCCAAGGCCCGCGCTTTTATGGACGCAGAAGGAATGGCAGCGAATGCGGGAGACAACCGCATTACCAACATTGGCGCTCGTTCCCGCCTGTCTCTGATTTTTGACACCTACACCCGCTCCTGCTACGGCCAGGCCCGCTGGGAAAGCGGCATGACTCCGGAAATGCTCTACTCCTACCCGGCATGGCGATTCGTCAGGCATCCGGGCGCCAGGATGCCCCGGCCTTTGCATGTACTCAATGAAGGAGCCGTCCGGCTTAAGACGGACTTCCAATTTTGGGCCGTCGAGATGAATTCGCCGGCGATAGGCGGCTTCCTGCTGCCCTGGCCTTTGTACGGCTTCAACTCCTGGATGGACATTGAATCCGTTTCCCGCGCCGAGTGCATCCAGGACGGTCTGATCGGCCCCAACTGGACTCCCGGTCCGGTGGACATGTCCCGTTTCGGGGCAACGATGCCGGAACGCCTCATGAATCGCTCTGCCTCCGTTCAAAAGATAAAAGACCCGGCCCTTGCCGCCCGGCTCCGGGAAAGCCTCAAGAAGCGTCTTGGAGTGGATGCCTTGGACAAAGACGGACGGCTTGCCATCCCGGCCCGTGAGCTTGCCCAGCGCATGCAGCGGCAGGCGGAGCAGGAAAATCCGGGAGAAATATCACCGTTGCAAATGACGCTTGATTTGTTTGAGCCTGAAAGAAAGGATTCTGCTATGGCGGGCTTGATGAAAAAAGCGGGGTTGCGTCCGCGTGGGGAGGCGACGCTGGAACAGGTGGAGGCTTTCCTGAATGCCCTGAAAACCCGCCATCCGGAGCGGGACTGGGTCAAAGAAAAGGTAGAAAATGGAATTTCCGGTGAATTCCGTCCCATGGCAAAGGAAACTATCCGTAAAAACATGAATGAATTTATGCGGATGGTGGATCCGGAGATTCTGGAAACGTTGCCGCCGATGAGATCTGTGGACAAGGATACAAATTTTGGCAACAGAGGAAGTTTCAACCCCATCACCAGGACTATTTTTTATTCCAGTGGAGAAGAGTTCGATAAGGATAATCATTTCCATGAGCTGGTGCACTGGCTGCACTTTAATGGAGAGAACGCTAAAAATAAGAAGATTGGTAATTATTTTCAGAAGAGGATCAAGGGCGAGAAGCGTGGGCGTTTGTCGTGCGGATCGGAAGGGTATTCCGATCATTTTGCCCCATCATTTGAACAAAGGGATGATTATGCCGGAAAAATTTATGGGAGAGAACCCCTCGATGGAATGCCTTACGGGGTAGAAATGCCTACGCGTCACCTTCAAAAACTGGCTTTGTCTCCTAATGAGTTTCTGCGATATTGGAATGATACTAGAGACGGTAAACATTACTGGCGTATGGCATTTTTAAGAAGTTTAACCTTACTGTTCAAATGAATAAAAAAGCACTAGAGTTATATCAGGAATATCAATCAGGGAAATTGGAGGTCAATAAACTGATTAACGAACTTGCCGATTTATGCGAGAGAAAGGAATGCAGAGAAGAAGAATTGATTGATGCCGAAGTGGAAGCCGGGATTTTTATCATACCAACCTTGGCTGCCGGAGTTGAGTTGGAATTGTATTTCCGTGAACATCCGAAGATGAGAGGGAAAATGTTTTTAGAATGAAGAAAAAATCCACCATTCCACCGAAGCGGACAGGACGTCCGACCAAATACACGGACGCTTTGGCGGACGAAATATGCAGACGCATTGCCGAAGGGGAAATGCTGATGCAGATTGTAAGGGATGAACACATGCCGGAACGTAAGACAGTTTATAACTGGATGAATGAGCATGACGGCTTTTTACACAACTACGCGCGCGCGTGCGAGATGTCGGCGGATGCCTTGGTGGAAAAGGGCCTGGAAATACTTGATGGAAGCAGCCCCGATTGTGCGCAGATGGACAAAAATAGAGCCGAATACCGTAAATGGCTGGCCGGGAAGAGAAATGCCCGTTACGGGGAACGGAAGTCCGTGGAACTCACCGGAGCCAATGGGGGACCTGTAGAGATGATCACGGAATGCGACGAAGCCAGAATAGCGTCCGTCATGGACAGAATTGAAGCCATCCGCAGAAAGAGGGCGGAAGAAGAGAATGGCGGAACGGTGTGATGACATAGTATCCCGGTGCCGTTTACGGCTGGCTGAATTCGCCGTTGCCGTGCTGGGGCTGGACCCCTACGACTGGCAGATCAACACCTATGAGGACATTAACGATTACCGGCGCACGGCTGTTGTAGCGGCTAACGGTTCCGGCAAAACTGTTTCCCTGGTAGGTCCTGTTGTACTATGGTGGCTGTATTGCTTTCCCCGCGGACGTGTTGTTCTTACGTCTGGTTCCTGGCGGCAGTTAAAAACCCAGCTCTGGCCTGCAATCCGTGCTTACCAGTCTCATCCGGCATTCCGGGGTTGGAAATGGAACCAGATGGAAATTTTGACTCCGGAAGGAGGCTTTACCTCTATATTTTCTACCAATGATGAACAGAAGGCGGAAGGGTATCACGCGACGGCGGCAACGCCTGTCCTTTATATCGTGGATGAAGCGAAAGGCGTTCAGGACGGTATTTTTGAGGCGGCGGACCGATGCACCGTCACCCGGTATTTGTACCTTTCCTCCCCTGGTTCGGCCATGGGGAAGCATTACCGCTGCTTTCACGACGAGGCCAAAAACTGGCGGCGAACCAGGGTCACGTCATACATGTGTCCCCACATCCGCCCGGAAAAACGCGCGGAAGACTTGGAAACCTACGGGGAATCACATCCCCTCTACCGTTCCATGCACCTTGCGGAATGGACGGAAGGGGAAGACATGCTGGTCATTACTCCGGAACAACTGAGACATGCGATAGACCATCCTCCGGCGTTCAAGGCGGGTGGACAATGGGCCGCTTTGGATTTTGCAGCCGGCCGAGACGAAAATGCCATTGCTGTACGGGAAGGAACCCTTGTCAGACTGGACCAGGCGTTTAGACAATCCAGCACGGTACAGGCCCGGCGCCGGATGGCAAACCGTCTCAAGGAACTCGGCATTGAGGCACATAATGCATGGGGAGACTCGGACGGTTTGGGGCTACCTATCGTCCAGCAAATGGCCGAACCGGTTGAAAGCGGAGGGGACGGCTACCGTATTAAAGAGTTCCGGGGAGGATTGCCCGGGGAAGACCCGGAACATTACCTGAACACCATTTCCGAAGCGTGGATACTGGGGGCTCGCGACATCGTCAACGGAAAGATCCGCATTGATGAACTCGACCCGGTCACATTCCGCCAGATGACTACACGCCAGATGGAATGGGACCAGAAGGGCCGCCTCCGCGTCATGTCCAAAGAAGACATGCGGGGAAAGGGCTTGCATTCCCCGGACCGGGCCGATGTGATTTTCATGGCTATTTGGGCCGGCCGTTCCTCCCGTGGCATTTGGACGGAGGAAACGGATGTGTACACGCCTCCGGACACGGAAGACTGGTATCATGACTCCTGGACGGAAGGTCCTGTCTCCTGCGAAATCTGAAACACATATCCAGCCCCGACTATTTACGGATTTGAGGATTGCCGCATCATATTTTCATGAGGCAAGCCGCCAACTACAACATACACGCCACGGAATCCCTGCCGCAGTCTCTTGCGCTGCATTTTATTTCTCCATCCGGTGAGGATATGGACATCAGCGGCATGACGCTACGCGGAGCGGTGGTACAGGATGGGGTGATCATGCTGGACTGTGCCGTTACGGGGGTGAGTGCGGCATTGGTGACATGGCCGAGGCTGGCCGCCGGATGCGGCGCTTATGATATTTTTCTGACCGACGCATCAGGCAAAGAATACCCCTTGTTGAAGGGAGCCGTGCATGTAGTGTCCCGCGTTACACCTCCGGACGGAACGGAAGAGGCTGCGGCTGTAGCTGGTGCACTTGATGTCTCCATCCCCGAAGCGGAAGACGGCTCCGTGACCATTGTGGAAAACCCGTCCATTGTGGTCGAGGAACTTGTACGACAGGCCGAAGCGGCCCGGGATGAAGCAGAGCAGCTTGTGGAAACGCTGGAAGAACAGGTGGAAAGCGGGGAATTGGTCAATGAGGCTGTAGCAAATAAATTGCCGGCCGCGCTCAAGGATGCGGGCGTGGAATTGGAAGCGGTGACCGGGCAATCCACCTTGTCCAGTGGAGATGCCGCCGACACCTGGACCATCGTCGGAGGCTACGCGATGATCTGGGGAGACGAGATTCTGGCGGGACATCTGCCCGACAGCTGCCGCCTGAAAAGCATTTCCACCGTGTATTTTTTCGAGAATCCGGCCGCTAATCAATATTGCCTGCGTGTCTGGCGGCTGACGGACGGCGCTTACAGCCTGATTGGGACCTCCGCCTATGTGTCCAACCTGTCCAGCGGCCAGACGGCCACGTGGGTATTCACGCCGGGCATTCCCCTGACGCGCGGGGATGTCATTATCATCCAGGTGTGTGAGGGGATCGAGATGACGCCCTACGCGCTGGGCATGCACGCCGTCCTGACCCCTTCCGTCCCCGGACGCGGTTTGATCACGGAGGTGGCCAACCCGCCCACGGTGAACGGCACGATGGCTCCCTTGATGACCGTAGTAGTGGACTATGACGACGGCATCACCCTGGGAGGGATGGAGCTGGCCACCGCGCGGCAACTGGATAGCCTGGGGCGGGATGTGCGCCAATCTTCCGCGACCGCCGAGGCTGCGGCGCGGACGGCTGGCCAGTCCGCCGCTGCCGCGTCCACGTCTGCCTCCGATGCCGCAACCTCTGCCACCAGCGCGGCCAACTCCGCCACAGAAGCCCAGCAGGCTCTGGCGGCCATCCCTCAAGTGGATGCATCCGGCAACATGACGCTGGCCGGAGGTCTGACGGCGGCCGGGGCTATTAACGCCAATGGCGGCGTCAACATCCCGCTTGCGGTGGGCGCTCCCACCAGCGAATCCGGCGTCAACCGGCTTTATGCCGCGGGAATGGGAGGTGCGTCCAATATTTATACGGCCGCCGCGTTTCTGAATACGGACTCCCTGACCACGACCGGGACGGCGACAATTACTAAAACGGTTCCCTGGCAGATGGCCCGCATCGGTATTCCCGCGGGAGCTCACACCACCATTCAGGCTCCCTTTGAAGGTCCCTCTTCACAATGGAATTACTCTTCATGGGCCGGCTTTTCGTTTGTCTGGAGATCCACTGCAGCCGCGAAGGTGACGATGGGCTTCGGGCGCGGAGCGAAAACAATCAGGACGGACCTGACCACGGATTCCTACACGATTATTCCCGGCAATGGCCTGGCCTTTAATTTCGGGGAGATTCTGGACATCACCTTTGACAATGTGAGAGACACGGCCCGCAACGGCTATACGGTGCGCGTACGTGAGATTTACGCGCTCAATTCCACGGATGGGTGGCAGGTCAAGACGACGACCAGTTTTATTCCTGCGACACAGAACGAGCCCATCCCGTGGACGGTCTGCAAGATTATTTACCAGCAGCAGGCGGTTGCCAGCAGCAGCGTTTATGAAAACCTGGGAGGGCTATGGCTGATGGTCACGGGAGCGCAAACCAACAACCTGTACAAAATTGCCACCTGCCGCGGCGTCTCCAATTTTGAGACTGGCGTCGGCATTTCCAGGTGGGTGACGGACGTGATCAACACCACCAGCGGAACGGCAGCCGTTAACGCCGGGCCCGGCGAATATGCCTATTACCAGCCGGGGAATATCAACCCGCTTTTCTACGGGTTGGACGCGATAGGAACGAATGCCATTGAATCCGAGGAAACGGCGGATTTTGAAGATATTAACATACCTCTCTAATCATGAATAATGCAGAGATACAGATTCAGTTTCCCCAGCCGGGACAGTGGGATGAATTTACCCTGACGGCCATTTATCAGGACGCTGGAGGTTACACCCGGACAGTCCGCTATACAGCGGACGATATACCAACGGACCATGCCCCGGCCATGCAGGCCGTCGTTGCCTCTCTGGTGGGCATGGGTGAGGACTGGCAGGCGGTGCAGGTGTGGGCGCGGCTGAAAGAGTTTTACGCTCCGGAAGAGGATGATCCTGTGCGGACGGTGGAAACCGTGGATTTGACCGTTGAGGCCGTCCATGCGGAGACCAAAGGCCGCAGGATTTTTACAGCCTCGGACTACCCGGCTTTTATCATCACGGACCCCGCCGCCGTGGACTTTTTCAAGCACTTCACTACCCCCAATCAATAACAACCATAATCATATGACTACTAATAATCAATGCAATCATGCCGAGGCTATCGCCAGAGAAATGCACATGTACTATGCAGCCCAGGCACACAATGAGTCCAACACTCCAATCCCTCACTGGGCAGACCTGACGGAAAACGATCAACAAGGATGGATTGCCGTAGCAAATACTGCCCTCCCGATCATCGGTAAGCATGCGCTGGGGGATGTCCGTGACTATCTCGGTATTAAGGCTGCCGGCAAGTCTAGCTGGTGGGAAAAGGCCCTGTATGCCGCCGGAGCAGTTATTGCCGGGGCTATCCTTGGCGGCTTGGGAATGTCTCTCTCCGGCTGCGGCCATTCCGTGGACGTGACGCCGGAAAAGACGGTGGTATGCAAAGACGGCTCCTGCCTCGTCATTGAGCAGGGGCATATTTCCTATTCCCAGGCCCAGCCGGAAACGGACGTTCCGCCCGTCGTGCAAGTCATCCCTTCCAAGAAATAAGGCCATGTGCAAACCCCTCAAGGAATATCTGGGAGTGATCCGCGATTATACGCGTGAGATCGTCACTTTCGGCGGTTTTGTGATAGCCGTGTTCATCTACCTGGATTTCCGCGAGGTGGTGAAGGAACAGGCTACCAACGCGGCCCATACGGCGGAGATCCTACGGACGATGGATACCCGTCTCCAGCATTTGGAGAATTACCACCAGCAACAGCTTAAACAGCGAGATTAATTCCAACTGTAAAGTTTTTCTTACAAGTTCCCTTTAGTTAATAATCAATAGTTTCCGCATGCCTACCCTGTACATACTCATTGTGGACGAACCCGGAAAGGAGCAATGGATGAAAATTTTTCTTACCGAAAGAGACGCCGCTTTTTTCCTGGCTCAATTTAATGAGTGGCATTTGCATGCCAAGTGTCATTGCTACACCGTGGAAGGCAAGCGGCTTGTGCAACTTATCGACAATCTGAACGAATGAATACTACAGAAAGAAAGATGGCTGCGGCCATCCTCCGCTTTGAAGACAGCCGCGTCACCGGGCCGGATTCCCTGCGCGTTTCCCGCCTTCCCGCCGCCGACAAGGGCGGCAAGTGGGAGATTTGCGGCATTTGCGACGGCATTGAACCGGACGTGTTTAACAGATTGAAGGCCCTGCTGGATGCCGGGAAACGTGAAGAGGCCTGGGAAGGTTGTCTCCAGTACGTGCTGGATAATACCGCCGCCGTGCGTTCCTGGCTGGGTTCCGACGCTTATCCTGGCGTTGAATTCATCCTGCGGGATCATTATTTCAATTCCGGGAGCAGGAATACCGGGAAGATTTTGCAGCGCGCGCTGAATATTAACGGCGCCGGGCTTGTGGTGGACGGGATTGTTGGCCCCAGGACCCGGCAGGAACTACAGGACCAGCTGGCCGCCACGGGTGAAGCGGTGTTCCTTATCGCCCTGCAGGAGAAGCGTCAGGCGTTTTACCGCTCATGCAAGCAGTTTTCCGTGTTCGGGAAGGGTTGGCTGAACCGCTGCGACGATGCGTTCAGCGTGGCGCAGGAGCTTGCGTAGGGTTATTTGTTTCTATCCACGCCCCCTATTTGAGGGGGCGTTTTTTTGTTGCCTGGGCAAAATAACGTCAGGAATTGATCAATTCAGGATGCTTTTCAATAAGGTCAAGCAATTTTGCGGAAGGGCCGCAGGGGCGCCGCAAGCCGTGTTCCCATTTGACCAGCGTGGAAGGGCTGACTCCCAGCACGGCGGCAAAATCTTTCTGGCTCATTCCCTGGCTTTTCCTTAACCGCGCAATGCTTTTTTCATTGCCTGTTTCGCGGAAAGGTGACGGAGAAATAGCTATAGCCCGGGGCTGGGGCAGTTCCATTCCTTTTTCCAGACAACGTTCAATATACATTTCCGCCACTTCCTGAAGGTTGCGGTTGACTTCTTCCAGGGTTTCCCCGTGGGTGCAGTCCTTTTCAAAATCAGGCAGGGAACCGATGTAGCAATTATCTTCATCGCTCCACCGGATGAAACGGCTGTATTTCCCGGCAAGCGCCTTCATATCCTGTTCAGTCATTTTCATAGTTGTTTTTCTTGGGGTTGCAAGGGAGCTTACGCTCCCTTGCTTTTTGCCTCTTCTATCTTCTCCCTGACGTGCTTGACCAGATAGGGCTTGGCATCGTCTCCATCATGCCCGCAGATGGTCGCTACCGTACCGGAGGCCCGGTGCTCATACTGACGGTGGGAACCTTTGCCGCGGCCCGTATTGTCAAAGCCCGCCTTGCGAAGATCGGCAACTAGTTGTCGTATCTTAGGAGGCATGCCCGTAATATAGTTGCACAATGTGAAAATAGCAAGTATTATTTTCACATTGTGTCATTTTTGCTGAGGCAGAACTATTGCCTTTCTTAGGATACCCAAGAAAAATATTCTTATTTCTCTTGTCTTGGCTTGTCTTTAGACAATTCCTTAGGACAAAGAGAAGATGGGCGTTTCATTTTATCCATGGAAATAGGTCGAAGAGGGATTGGTTGTCTGTCACTATGTGCGATTAATTCCTTATTCGATTTTTCCGTCTGTCTGTTGTTGATGGGGCGTTCTGTCATGGCTGTTTGATATAGTTTTAAAAGAAAGATACACAGTACTTGCCAACGCTAACAAGAATAAAACAGATCCTATGCAGTTACAATATTTTATTACTGTATCCATTTTCTTTGCTTTTGCCTCACTTCTGGCAGCCTGTTCATTTTCTTCATTTAGTTGATGGGCTATGCCGTCAGCATACTTCCTATGAAGTCTTGCGCCAGCAAGGAATGAGAACATCACACAAAGAACAACTCCTGACCACAAAATCAGGGATATTAGAAAAGGTGTAGTAGAAAATATTATATTTTCTCCTTTTAGCAGATACCATATTAGACCAATGGCGGAGGATGAAATTGTTATAGTTGTTTTGTCCCAATTGGATTGCGCTCGTGATGAGACTTCCAACGCGCGAAGCCTTTCTTGTTGTTGTATTTTATAGTTTTCTATAGTAAGAGTATTTTCTAAATCACAGCAAATTTTTTCAGCTATTTGTTGCTTTGGGGCTTGTTCGTGATTATTTCCCATTGTAAAGGATAGATGGAAATTCATAATAAATATTTGCTAGTTCAATGAATAAATATAAAATTAAGAACTTTTTCTATTTGCTTTCTCTTACTATATTTTTACATTTATTTTTATTTGATAAAGATTATTTTTTTTGCGTTTTTTTGATGAATAAACGGATAATAGGAATCGCAAAAAGTATCGAAAAAATTAGAAATACGATGCCCAAATGTCCAAACCCCGAAAGTTTTGATGTGCTGAAGAAGCATAGTCCGCTAACTACCAGACAAAAAATACCTCCTATGTAACGACAAATAGTGCGGTCTCCTACTACATGAGCCCAATAAGCAATAAATAGGTATCCCAGAATGGCAGGGAAAAGAGACAAGATAACAGTAGATGGTTCTCCGTATTTCCTAAAACAAGGTGTGGCTATAAGAGGAAGTGAGATAATCATAAAGATAGTGCCAATTCCTGTCCATATAGTCGCTGAGATTGAAGTATCAACATTCTTTTTTCTCTGATACAGTTGAGGCGCTACTTCTACCGGAGTGGAAAAAAGAGCGCCATAAGTGACCCATGCGGGAGCCCCTTCCGGGCAAATAGGAGTCTGGTTATCAATTGTTCCTTGGGATTGTAACGCCTTCAGATATTCAACAGGATAAGGCCCTGACACTTCTCCATTCAGAGATATAAAATAATTCGGCATAGTTGGCATTTTATTATCTTTTGATCAAGATACAACAAAAAAGCCTCATGACCCGGAGGCCAAGGGACGAAGCATTCTAAAGAAAGGAACCAAATGGTAGCCTCTTTTTTTCAGAATAAGCAACTCTTAAATCATTGTTTTAGTATTATTGTGTAAAAATGTATACTGAAATTGTTATTAAAGGGGGCTTTGTTCAATAAAAAGGAGCTGCTCCGATAGAGGCAGCCCCTGAATGGAGTCAGGGGCTGTTAATATTCCCAAGTTCCATCTGATTTTTTAATGGCCTTCTACGCCTGTCCTATGAGATAGTGGGAAAAATATTATGGATACGGTAGATCCGAAAAAAAGAAGCGAGATTATGTCGCATATCCGTGGCAAGAATACTAAGCCGGAACTATTAATTAGATCGCTTCTCCATCGTTCTGGTTTTCGGTTTAGGATTCATCGTCGGGATCTTCCTGGAAACCCCGATATCGTACTGCCAAAGTACAAAACAGTTATTTTTGTTCATGGCTGTTTTTGGCATCAACATCCCGGTTGCAAACAAGCCCACCAGCCTAAAAGCAATACTGAGTATTGGAGATTAAAATTGGAAAGGAATATATGCCGAGATGAGAGAAATGTTCTGTTTCTAAAAGAAAAAGGGTGGAAAGCTGTTATTATATGGGAATGTGAAATTTCTTCTTTTTTGGAGAATCCGAGCACATTAACTCAACGAATTTTTGAATAAATTCAGTATTTATTTTTTAAAAGGCCTTCAAATTCTAAAACTGGTTTGACAAGAGCCCTTCCGAATGCAGGGGGAACAGCATTTCCAATAACTTTGTAGAGATGCTTTAAAGGCATCTCTGGGAATTTTGAATCATCGAATCCTTGTAGTCTAGCACATTCTCTCCATGATAAGCGACGGTTAAAATCGCCTTGAAGAATCCATTTGTCTTTGCCTATTTCCTTCATGGGAGAACCAGCAGGATGTAAGGTCACATGCGATCCGGATGCCACAATCGTATAGCTCTGTTGCCCCCATCCCCTCTTTCGCTGTCTTGTCAGATAATGGCCGTGGAAGGACTCATCTAAATATTCCCCTTTAGGTATCAGTGGCATCCCGCCAATAACCTCTTTCATGGTTCGGTATGGGGGTAAACCTTCTTTTCCATGCGTGACGGAAGGTCCTGGGTATATGAAGTGCTCGGCAATATCTTTACGTACGCCAGCAATGAAAATACGGTTTCTTGACTGAGCCAATCCAAAATCAGGTCCAAACATGCCTCCGACATAGACAGTATAGCCCTTGTCATTAAATCCTTGTTTCTGTTGTTCGAAGAACCATCCATTTTTTGCAGAGACCATGCCTGTGACGTTTTCCACAAAGAAGTATTTGGGGTTGGCCTGATCCAGAGCCCGCAAAAATTCCTGGTAGAGAAAATTTCCTTTGATCGACATGAGATCTCTTTCTTCCATGCCTTTCGCTCTTCGTCTGGCTCCCATGCTGAATCCCGTACAAGGGTAGCAGCCTATCAGTATATCGGCTTTTGGAAAAGATTGGACCTTTTGAACATCCCCATGATGAAATTCACCACACGGCACCATATGTTTGTAGGCTTGGGCGGCGGCAGCGTCTATATCATTGGCCCATATGACATCGAGGCAGCCCCATGACAAGGCGCCAATATCAAAGCCGCCACAACCGGAAAACAAGGAAAGGACTGAAAGATTAGACATATCTGCTATCTAATATAGATAATTTTTCAGGTGATGGACAGCTTGTTATTTGCCTTGTAAAAAATTATGATCGCTACAAGCCATGTCAATTTTCGTTCGAATAGCTGGAGGTAATCCAGCTAAAACATTTTCATATATTTCCAATGATTGAATCGTTAATAAAAGGCGTAAGCGGTCAAAAAAAGCTGTTCTGATTTGGGAAGGGTCGTGCCACTGCCCATCCGTTCCCCGATAGCAATGCGGAGTGAAATGCAGCAGCAAAGGCGGGGCTAGTCGGTCGATTTTCCCGGTAGCTTTTTGATAGTCGCTTTGTTTTGCAATCATCTGTGCTTCATCGCTTGTACAGGCGCATTGTGCGAAAATGCAAGGCATATGAGAAGCATTTTCTTGCTCATGGGCATGGAACCAAGAAACAATATCCAATCCAAAATCGCCAGAATTTGTTCTTCTTGGCGTAACATCCCCCCTGACACTAGTGCCTAGACGACCACATAAGGATGTGAACCTGTCCCACACATGGCTTTCTGTCAAAATATTGTTGCTTGAGGCAGTTCCGAATCCTTCCGTTTGAAAATGAGGGAAAATTTTCCGAACAATTGCCACACAAACCTTTTCAAACTCATTGGCAAATGCAATTTGATCCGATTTTGCTAAATAATTAAAGCTGCTACAGAGAAGAAAAAAAACATAAATATCTGTTTTTGTAGAATCCCGATGAAATATGATTCGCTCATCTCCCGTTATATTAAAAGGATATAAATCACCGAGTCTGTCTTGTCGGCTCCGAAGAAGATTCGCTATATCACTTGCTTCCGTTTCTCTTTTATCATCGCAAGCGGAAACATCTTCACTTGGAACATCAATGTCATTCTCAATATCGTGATTATTCCGCCGTGCAAACAGGCTATCAAGATCCACATCAAAATCTTCATTGGCTAAACAGGCTCGTTCTGCATAATCAGCCACGAGATAAGCCCTTTGCGACTGGCAACCTATGGATGGCGAATCTTTAAGCATTTTTTGCTTTTCTCCTAATCGTCCAGTTGATCAAGCTTTTGCTGAATGCCATTACGGATAGCGCTGGCATATATGCGAATGGACTCCAATAATTTTATATCTCCTTCATCACAATCTTTAGCATCCATATAAACTGAATTGGCAGTTTTGATGTTTGCGTGCGCACAGTTGATTGATTTAGAAAGTATTTCATCAGGCTCATCGGTTAGCACAGAAGCGGTTTCCAAAGAAGCTCCATCCCTAAATTGCCTCAAAGCTTCCTTATTTTGCAGGATTTTTGAAAATGTGCCAAGTTTGCGCGAATCAGAAACGCGTTTCGTACCTGATTCATTTCTTCGGGAAAAAAGCCAATCAATCACGTCTTGCAACTTTTCAAGAGAAATATTCTGCAGAGTAAAGTCGTTGCCATGATCCAAATCCTGTGCAGGGTTTTCCTTCAAATAATCCACTATGCCGGCATACGAAAGCCCCGTAGCCAAAACGGAAAATTCAATATCATCAGAATCCAGTTTAAGTTTATCGATAATCCCTTCGTCCTTGGCAAGCTCGCAGAGGCGTAGTGTTTGGATAATCCGTTTGGCATAGTCGTATTTTGTGGACACAGCCCGTGTGGCTGCTTTAAGAGCATCTTCTTTGGACAACCCGCCATGTGAAACATAATCATCCATCAGCTGCTTCATATACTGGGCCTTTTGCTGGGCTCCCCAAGACTTTGTGCCAGTAATATGCCTGTACCCCAAATACCAGAGAATATCCTCCCTGCGTTGGTATACAAGCGCAGGAATCTTGCTCGGCTTCTTTTCAGCTTCTGCCACAGCTTTTTTGACAGCCGCCGATCTCACTGGAGCTATATCCGGATTAGCCAAAAGTTTCAACGCAGCCAAGCGCCGGTTCCCTTCAATCACCACATATCCGCCTTCAGTTCTGGGAATAACCAGGAGAGGCTCCGCAGGTGAATAGCCCAATTGACCCAGAGAGGCCATTAACTCCACTAGATCCCCTTTGAGAAGTAGATGCCTTAAAACAGTTTCATCGTTAGCATAGTACAATTCAACGGGCAAACGCGGATTCTGCGGATCGAAATGTAATTCATCCAAATTGATCATCTGGGGTGTTGCTGTCTGCATTTGTTGCTGCTGTTGCATCGTGTAGTGGCTGTTTTATTATTGCATGCACATATACAGGGCTATTGTATGGCATATTGAATATGCTCAGAATATCACGGATTAAATGAATGGTCAACTGTGTAGGATCAGCTTGTTTGAACGTTGTTTTTTTCTTCTGTTCTCTGGTTTACCATTTTTTCAAACATGGCTAGGATATCATTGCGGATAAGGTTTGGGTTGCGGGGGGTAAACGAGACGTATGCTTCTCTGCTTGATGGTGTGTTTCTAAGCCTTCTCCCACCTGTCCAAGGTTTCCACATAGATGCCGGAGATTTTGCCGCCGTCCATGGGTTCGATGTCTCCGAAGTCGGAGTTAAGTGGATGTAATACGTATTCCATTTTTCCGGTTTCCGGGTTTTTCCTGCGAACCAGTTTTTTGAGCGTCACGCCGCGTTCATCATGGTATTGAACAATGGTTCCGGGTTTGGGGATGGGGGGGATGGTGTATTTTTTCATGATGACCACGGAGCCGTCCGGGATGTAGGGGACCATGGAGTCCCCCTGGATACGCACGGCAAACTCTGCG
>OHLQ01000142.1_pt1 | contig 43656 bp, 56 predicted proteins | sample 1569081 | NCBI WGS metagenome assembly OHLQ01 (sample SAMEA3879585, study PRJEB24766) | human gut metagenome | biome: human-associated habitat; feature: feces | place: USA | collected 1985/1987 | reverse complement strand
TATGAATTGGCGGAAAACATTTACCGGGGGTTTTCGTTGGATGAAATAGACAACCAGTTTTTAATGCACCCGTTCGGCGGGTTCCGCTTTGAGGGCGAATTGAGTATTGGCGAAACGTGTAAATTGTAGTTATTATGAAAGAATTTGTTTGTATCATTATTGTTGTCGCATTGATAGCGGCGTTTGTATTGACTTTGTTACGCAAATGGGGCGTTATTGAGTGGGTGCAAGTTCACGGAAACGATTTTTTTGCAAAGATGTTCAATTGTGATTTTTGTTTGTCGTGGTGGGCGTGCGTTCTGATTTGCTTTGTTGCGTTATTGATAACCGGGAACCCCGTATATTTGGGCGTTCCCTTTTGTAGTACAATGATAACACGTATTTTGTTATGAAAACGGTACAGATAAAAGGAATGAACGTTGAAATATACGATTCAATAGAGGATTTGCCAATTTTGCGATTCCATAAGTACAATAAAATGTTGTTGGTTGATGCCGGGGTTGGTTCGGATTTGGCAGACTTTGACCGACATATTGAAAAGGCAATAAGGTATGCGGCAAGCCCGACGCCGAATTTGGCGATTGCGGAGTTGCAGAATTTGCGCCAAAACGTGTATTTCGTTCAATCGGAGATTTCCCCACGGTATTTGGCATTTGCGGTATTGGTCAAATCTGTAAATGGAACGCCGTGCAATGATTTGTCCGACGATGGATTGCAGAAAACAATAAATCTTTTTTCAGACGTCCCAAATTCAGAGATAACCGCCCATTTGGAAGCGGTTAAAAAAAAAATAGACGATGAATTGCGTTTGTATTTTCCCCGGTTGTTCGATGATGCAACGTTAAAAGAGTATTACGATAAGTTGAAAAAAAGAACGATTGTTGTATTACGAACAATTATAGACGGTAGGGCAACCGAGGCAGACGCAAAAGAGATTGACAGTATTACGGCGGAATTGATAACGTATTTCAACCCGCAAGTTTATAGCGGTTCGGATGGCGTAGAGATTAAGCACGACAGACAGTTTGAAAATATGTGTCTGATATTGTCACAGAATTTGCACGTTGAGCCGAAAAGATTTACAGTTTTGGAGTATTACAACGCATTTGAGTATATAAAAGAGCAAGCAAAAAAGGCAAGCAGGCAAAAAACGCCAAAATAAGGCGATTTGAGGCGTTTTTATTTCAAGGCGGTAAATTATACATTTGAGAAAAGAAAATTGATTGTGGGGCAAATTGCCCGTAAATAACAAAATAAATTAGTCGGATATATGGCAGACAACAACAACCCAATTAAATATTCTGATTTGGTAAGCCCGGACAATTCAATTACTGATTTGATTAAACAGTTGGACGACCTATCAGACGCATATACAAATGCGCTAAAAAACATTAAGGCGGAAGCTATTCAATTGGCGGCGATTTTGCAAAAGGTTTCCGGGGCAACAGAGGATGGCAGGAAAACAACGAAAAAAGCCGCCGACGATGCGGAACGTTTGGCACGTGCGCAGCGTGATTTGGCTTTTGCTGAAAGTGAAAACGCAAAGAAGTTGGCGGAGTTGAAATTGGCGCAGCAGGAAGCCAACCAAATAAATAAATTGATTGTGAAAATAAATCAATCCGCCGAGGGTAGTTATAACAGATTATCGGCGCAATATTCATTGAATAAGATTTATTTAAACAACATGACGAAAGCCGAACGGGAAAATACCGAGGAGGGGCGAAAATTAGTTTCGCAAACAAAAGAGATATACGAGGAAATGAAGCGGTTGCAGGAGGCGACCGGGAAATTTCAATTGAACGTTGGTAATTATACCGAAGCGTCCGACGCAATTATTGCTTATGGCGACAAACTGAAAGAAACGTTGGGTTTGAATAGTTCTTTTGGGGAAAGCCTTTTGGCGTTGGGTCGTGGCGGAGCCGAAAGCAAAGCAGTTTTTACAGCAATAGGCGATGGCGCAAAAGCGTTGGGGAAAACATTGTTGGGGTTGTTGTCAAATCCGGTATTTTTAGCGATAGCAGGCATTGCGGCGGCGGGGGTTGCTTTCAAATGGTGGTATGATTACAACGCCGGATTGGTTGAGGCAACAAGGTTGACGAAACAGTTTACCGGGAAAAGTGGCGATGATTTGAAAGCGTTTAGAAACGAAGTGCAAGCCGTCGCCGATTCGTTCGACGCAGATTTTAAAGAAACATTGATTGCAACAAATGCGTTGTCAAAGCAATTTGGAATATCAGCAAACGAAGCGTTGCAGTTGGTTAAAGATGGTTTTTTGTCCGGAGCAGATGCAAACGGGGAATTTTTAGACACGTTGAAAGAATACCCGGCATATTTCAAAGAGGCTGGAATATCAGCAGACCAATTTGTTGCGATTGTAGCCCAAACAAACAAAATGGGTATCTTTTCGGACAAAGGCGTTGACGCAATTAAGGAGGCAAATTTGCGTTTGCGTGAAATGACGACGGCGACGGCGGCGGCTTTGGACGGTATCGGTATTTCGTCGGAACAAGTTCAAAAAGATTTGCAGACCGGAACCAAAACAACGTTCGATGTTATACAAGACGTTTCCGCAAAATTGGCAGAATTGCCGGATAATGCGGCAACGGTCGGGGCTGCAATTGCAGATATATTCGGGGGTCCCGGAGAGGACGCCGGATTGCAGTATTTGCGCACGTTGAAAGATATTTCAACAAACATGGACGAAGTAAAAGGGAAAGCCGGAGTTTTGGCGCAATTGCAGGAGGAACAATTGCAAAGCCAAATTGAGTTGCAAAACGCATTATCCGGGTTGTTTGACGCAACCGGAGGAAATTTTGAAACGTTGACAACGAAAGCAAAAGTTTTTGTTAACCAAGGATTAACGGCGATAATAAAAGGGGTTATTGATGTTATCAACTACTTTATTGAGTTATACAATGAAAGTGTTTTGATACGTGCAATTTGGAATGGGATTGTTGCCGGATTCAAAACAACGTTTGATACGTTGGGAAATGTGTTTGGATTCTTTATTGATATTGTCAAAGCAACCGGAACGGCATTAAAAGGCGCATTTACATTGAATTTTGACGATGTAAAAAAAGGATTATCAGATTACGCAGCGGCATACGGAAATTTGGTTAAAGCCCAAGTTAAAGACATAACAGAAAATTTCCAAGAGGGTTTGGAGGGTATGCAAAAGAAAATAAAACCGTTAACAATCCCTGTTTCTGTTGGAGATACCCCGACGCCACAAACAGACAATAAGCCCGTAACGACACAGAACCCAACCGTAACGCCAAGGGGTAAAAGCGATGCGGAAAAGGCAGCAGAACAACAAGCAAAGCAAATTGAAGCGGCTTATAAAAAGAATTTGGAGGCAACCCGGAAATTGCAGGATGCACAATTGCAGTTGGAAACCGACGAATGGGCAAAGCGTCGCCAACAAACGCAATATCAGTATTCCCGCCAAATTGAGGATTTACAACACCAATTGCAGACCGAAAAGGATTTGAACGAAACCGGACGGCAGGCGATAAACGCAACAATTACGGCGTTAGAACAACAGCAGACAGAGGCGTTGTTGAAAATAGAGCAAGAACGGCAGTTGCAAGAATTGGCATTGCAGAAAGAAAGCATTGAATTACGTTTGCAAGCGGTTAAGCAGGGAAGCGAGCAGGAACGACAATTGCGTATGCAGTTGTTAGAGAATGAAAGACAAACAGCATTGTTGCAGAATGAGCAAAAGCCGACCGGACAACAGCAGGACGCCGGGGTAATTAATGCCGGATTTAACGTTAAGGGAAGCGCAATTGCCGACGAATATTTGCAAGTGCAATTAATGATGTTTGACCAACAACAAGCGTTGGCGCAATCTGAATTTGATTTATTAAGAAATTCAGAAGCCCGGAAAACCCAATTCCGTTTGCAGGCAGAAAAGGAACGTTTGCAAAAGGTATTAGAATTGAACGAGCAAGCAGCCAATAAATTGTCTGATGTTGAAGTACAAACAATTCAAAACACAATAAAAAAGATTGACCAAGAAATTGAGCAGTCAAAAGGAGAGGAACGGGGCAACGATATATACGGTTTGTTTGGGCTGAATTTGGACGACGACCAAAAGGAGGCAATAAGTACGTCCGTATCCTTTGCAATGGAGCAATTACAGGTATTTTTAGATGCGAAATTGCAAGCTGCCGAAGCCGCCGTAAATGCCGCCGACAAAGAGGTTGAAAGCGCACAACGCACGTTGGACGCCGAAAGGGAAGCACGGGCGAACGGTTATGCCTCAAACGTGGTTATGGCACAAAAGGAGTTGGATTTGGCAAAGAAAAACCAAGAAAAGGCATTAAAAGAACAGCAGAAAGCGCAAAAACAGCAGGCGGCAATACAGACTTTGCAGCAAATAGGAAACATGGTAACGGCAACGGCGTTGATTTGGTCGCAATTGGGTTTCCCGTGGGCGATTCCGGCAATTGCCGTTATGTGGGCAAGTTTTGCAGTGTCTAAAATTAAGGCGGCGCAATTAGCTAAACAGACCGGAGGAAACGGAGGAACGGAAACATACGGCGATGGAACGGTTGAATTATTGGAGGGTGGTTCGCACCAAAGCGGAAATGATGTTGATTTGGGAACCAAACCGGATGGAACCCGGAGGCGTGCCGAGGGCGGGGAATTTTTCGCCGTTATCAATAAACGTAATTCCCGCCGTTTCCGTCGTTTAATCCCGGACGTAATAAATAGTTTGAACCGGGGAACATTCCCCCAAAAGTACCTTAATGCCTACAATACCGACGGCATTAATGTAACGGTTCAACAAAATAACGCACCGGATTTGCGGGATTTAAAAGACGATGTAAGAGAGATTAAGGAACAAAACCGCCGCCGTCGTTACGTCGATGGCAACGGCAATGTTATTGAGGTTTACAAGAATTTGACACGTAAAATTAAAAATTGATATGAACCCTATTTATAGACATTCATTTGTAAATGCGTTTTTGGCAAACGGGGCGATAAGTAATACAACCGGGAACATAAACGGGAATAATACAAATTTCTATTATACCCGTACTTTTGTTCCGGTTGGTAACGTGTACCCCCGCAAATTGTTTCAGAATTACACCTCGCAAGCCGGGGGCGCATTTTATGACAGCAATAAAAAGATTATCGGCGGTTGGGGAAGCGACCCGACCGCCACAAATACGGAATTTGATATACCAAGCAACGCCGCATATATCCGGTTTAATGTAAGCAAAGCGCAATACGCCAACGGAACAGCATGGTTGAAGTTGGGGACGTTGGACGCCCCGAACGTCTTACAAGGTCAAACCGTGCATCCGATTTATAAGGACGATTTGGCCAAGGAGTACGAATTAGAAACCAACCAACGGTTTTATCGTGCCAAATTATCCGGCAAAATTACCTTTGTCCGGGATGATTACGACTACATTAACCGCCAATCATTCGATACGGAATTTTTGTATTGCATTGAAAAGAGCGACAACGGCGGGCGTACATGGTTCCAATACTTTCAAGGTAAGTTTATGAAAACCGATTGCACGTTTACCGATTACGAAAAAAAGGTAGTTGTACAACCGGATGCAATCGACGATTATAACGACGTGTTGGCAGGGCTGGAAAAGGAATACAATTTGATAACATTAGCCCCGTCAATCCAACGTATAACCATAAACAAACGCCCGCTTATTCAAATATATGCTCCGGGCGATAGTATTGTTTCGTGTTTTTTGGGCGGTACGAATTGGGAGCAAGACGCAAACGCCACGACCGACCAAAGCGCATTAGTACAAACTTATCATTTTGCTTTATGCAATATATTGAAAGAAATACAAATTACGTCCAACGGTTCCCCGGCGGTAATATCGGGGCTATATACGGGGCGAATGGCAACGGGCGCAAGTGCGGACACATTCGAGGGGAAATTATACCCGGAGTTAAATGTTAATTATTATATCTACATTAAACAAAAACGGATAAGCGGCGGTTTGCCTTTTGGGCTTGCATTAGTTGAGATACGCCGACAATCGGACGACGTGGCAATGTTTCGTTATTCAAAAGCCACAATATCTCCGTTTGATACATTGGAGTTTGATTTAACCGCCGTTGAGGGTTCCGGGGCAACCGGAACAATGCACGCCGATATGAAAAGTTATAATATATACGCCCGGTATTTGTGCGATGTGGAAAAAATAGACGACCTAAATACATATCCATTGCCCGCCGATGATATAGTTGATAATAACCGTAATTATAGGCGTGCGATTGGTTACGCAATCGACGTGGCGTTTATTTCAAACAACTTTTCAGATACCCCGACCGAGTGGGGATTAGCGGACAACGGAAAGTATTTTGCGCCGCCCTATTCCATATACGGACAAACGTTTTATCCAATTGCCCGGTCAACGTGGCGTTATGCGTCGTTATGGTTTGGGTTTTATCTGATGGATTGGTTATTAGAGGAAAAAGCCCGTAAAGCATATACTTTGCGGGATGCGTTCCCGGTTGCGTCGTGTATATCTGTTTTGCTCAATCAGATTGCGCCGGGCATTACGCACGCAGCCACGGCGGAATATAGCCAATTTTTATACAGTGGAAACAATCCAATATCCGGGTTGAATTTCCGTTTGCTTGTATCACAGAAAACCAATATCATAAATGGGGAATATCAGCAACCCGCACAAAAAGCCCCGACTACATTACAACAATTTACCAATATGTTACGGGATTGTTTCAAATGTTATTGGTTCATTGAGGACGGAAAATTTAAAATTGAACATATCCAATATTTCCGCAATGGCGGTTCCTATTCCGGCGAGGCTATATTAAGCCACGATTTGACAAAGGAATTGAATTTGCGCAACGGGAAACCGTGGGCGTTCAACACGTCGGAATATTCGTTTGATAAGGTCGATTTGCCCGAACGTTACCAATTTGAATGGATGGACGACGTTACGGCGGCTTTTGAGGGATTGCCGATACAAGTAATTAGCAAGTATGTAACGCCCGGAAAGGTTGAGGAAATTAATATATCAAATTTCACGTCCGATATTGATATGATGTTATTAAACCCCGGCAACATGAGTTCCGACGGGTTCGCCTTGTTTGCCGCCGTTCCGCCAACGTCCGGGTCGCAATGGATATTACCATTTACCCGCCAAACTATTAACGGGGTCGAATACTTTTTGCAAAACGGATATTTGGCGTTTATAAATCTGCAATCCCCGTATTGGTTATATGATTTACCCGCCCGTCGTGTATCAATAAACGGTTCCGAGGTTTACGCCAATGGCATTGAGAGAAAGAAGAAACAAACGTTTAGTTTTCCGGCAAATGACGACCCAAACCCGATGCAGCTAATAAAAACATATATCGGCAACGGTCAAGTTGAAAAACTTTCAGTAAATTTGTGTAGTAGAAATATAAAAGCAACGTTGAAATATGATACAGAATAACAATATAAGCGTTTTACCGTGGTACACGTCAATAAATGAACAGAACCACAGAAAAAGTTACGCATACGGAGCAATTTACCCATTATTTGCCCCGGCTGATAGATTGTTACCGTTTCAGATAATCAGAAACACACGGTCAAACAATGTTACGTCAGTGGTATTGTATGAAAAGACCGGAAAGCAAGTTGCAAACATAACAACGTACATGAAAGAAACCGGATTGCAGATTGTTCGGTTTCAAACGTTGGGTTATGATGTTATATTGTACCCGTCAATATTACCCATGCCATTAAATCAGTTGGACGGAATATATTATATGAAGTTGTCGGATGGCGTGCAAACGTGGTATTCTGAAATGTTCACGGTCGTACAAGATGTTTCCGGTTACTTAAAAATACAATGGTGGGATATAGAAAATTTGGTATTTGATGCCGGGCAAATAGTATATAAAAACCCGGATTTCAAAAATACGTTGTACCTTTGTACGGAGTTGGGAAAACCGGATTATGAATTTGAAGAAGATGGCGAAGAACGGGACGGATATTTTTTTCCGGAAAAACAAATATCAGTGAAAACGTTTAAATGTACGATATTGGCACCGGAGTACCTTTGCGACGTTATGCGTTTTATTCGTATGGCTGATTACATTCATATAACGGATAAATACGGCAGGGAATACGATTGCGATACGTTTCTAATTACCCCAAAATGGCAGACGCAGGGAGATTTGGCGAGCGTGGAAATAGAATTTCAGACAGCAACCGTCGTTAAAAAAATAGGTCGTGGATATTTATGGGCAAATATTGGCGATTTTAACAGCGATTACAATAATGATTTTAATAACGATTAAATTAATTAGTTATGGCGAATTATCAAGAATTAAAACGAGCGATTGCGAATGTTATAAAAACAAACGGCAATCAAGAAATTACCGGGGCAATACTTCAAAATGTATTAAAAAGTATGGTATCTGTAATTGGAGAAAATGCGACATTTGCAGGAATAGCCATACCCGGCACAAATCCCGGAACACCCGATGCAAATGTATTCTATATAGCAGCAGAAACAGGAAGCTATCCTAATTTTGGAGGTAGTAAAGTAATAACAGATAATGAAATAGCTATTTTTAATTTGGAACATGGCTCTTGGATTAAATATTCTATTCCGGTAATTAAAACAAGCAGGGCTGCGCGAATAGAAGCACAGCAGAATTATTTATTTGCAGCAGCTACAAGCCGTAACGCAAATATAGTTGCAACGGGATATTATCAAGCATTAATTGATGCTTATATTCCATTAACACCGATAGCAGGAGCGAAGTATTATCTTACGGTATTAAATAAGACGAGTAAGACACTTTCATTATACTATACTACAACTGGAGAATCAAGTGGTAATACTAACGTCTATGACTTTAGAGAGGATTCCACCTACGGCAATTACACTTTAATGAAAACCATGGGTAATAATGATGCTTGGGTAATCATTGATTGGAATAAGATGGTTGACAATGCAAGTGGATATTACGAAGGAATGGAACTGAATCCTCGTGTGTTCAAGAATCCGAACTATGATAGCCTATTAGCAATGATTAATACGGCTAACTCAAATATAAGTGCCATTAATAGTGACATTTCAGAAATAAATGGCAGTATTAATGAAACAGATAGCGTGATAGATGTTCTTATGAGCAAATTAGGCTTGACTTATTCCGGATTTACCCTAAAGGAAACTTTGCCTAAAACGGCAATATCGGAACGTGGAGAAACATTTACATCTTCTTTGGAAAAAAGTACAGTACTGAAGTTATCCACGGGGTTGGAAGATGGAACAGCGAGCATATTTCTGAAGTTTAACGGCTATAATATAGGTAATAGCTATTATGCCATAAAAGGTCATGATGGAGAAAATCTAAAAGTTGAAAAGCCCACCCAAGTAGATACAGAAATATCATTCACAGGAGATGTATCAGAGGTTTGGATTGTTGTAAGTTCAGACGATACAAGTTATTCCGGTTATGTATTGTCTGGAGATATTTCCATAGACATACCGCCTACTGATTTTTCAAGCATAATAAACACTGTAATTTCGGAAGACACACTTACCGGATTATTAGTGGCTAATAAGAGAACAAACCTTGAAACGGGTGCGCTGCAACCTACAACAATGTTTTCATATTATAAATATGCGATACCAAAAGGGGCATTGAAAGTAAAAACGAAATTAACCACATATCCAAATTGCGGACTTTGCTTCTATGATGAGGATGGGGCATATATTAGTGGCCTTAATGCGACTACCGCAGAGGGTGGCGGACAAACCATTGATTACAACGGGAAGTATTATGAAGTCGATATACCAGCAGGAGCGGCGTCATTAAAAAACTCTGTATTGACAACAGGAGACGGCAGCTATTGGATTGCATATTCAGCAGGAGATATGACATTTATCTTTGATAATTTAGAGAGTAATATTCAAGAGCAGATTGATAAGATAAATGAAAAAATAGAGGTTCAATCAAATCCAGTTTATTTGCCGACATTCCCACAAGTAGCTAATTTCATGCCGCCCAAAAAAGAATTGACAAACCAAATAAAGATACTATTCATAGGCTCATCTTGGCTTATAAACACTTATTGGTATCTCAACAAGATAACACAAGCCGCAGGAATAAATGCGCTAATAAAGACGGCGTTTATAGCTGGAGGAAGTTTCAGTCAATGGATAGACGCCTATAATAATAACACTGCTGTTTCCGGATACTCATCAGAAAATGGGTCTGACTGGTCAGCAAACGGAAATACAGTATTATCTACTTTATTCGCCGAGCAAGATTGGGATATTGTATGCTTCCAGCAAGGTGCATTAGTTGGGCGTATATGGGATAACTATGAAGGCTATTGGAAAGACTGGCTGTCAATCATACGCAGAAATATAAATTCTAAAGCAATTTTATGCTATAATGCAACATGGACTCCCGCAATAAATATTGACGGAATATATACCCCATCAAAAATGGCAGACTTGACGCCATATAATAATGACAGGGATGGGCAGGCATTATGGCAAAAGGATAATAATGAAAATATTGCGAAATTTACGACTTTAGCCGGACTACAAGCCTATATTGCCCCATGTGGTGCGGCTGTATATGCTGCTCGCAGACACCCTGACTTGAAAGATGATAACCATGACTTGGCAGATGATGGCATACACCTCAATAGCGGAATGCCCGCCTATATACCGGCAGCCACATGGTATGAAACATTTCTTGCTCCGATTTATGGAATATCCATCGACACTATTACTTGGATTCCTGACGAAGAAACCCAGAAGTGCGCAGTATCTTGGGATAATTATACAGCTATGACGGAGCAACACAGACAAGAAATTTGCAAGATTGTAAAACTTGCTGCTTCTGATAGATTAGGGCTTAGAGTTTTGTGATAATTATTTTTCAAATGAGATATTTATCGGTATATGTGCAGCGAAATTAAAACTAAATAGTTATGGCGGTTGACAACCGCACGGAATTTATGTTGTGCGAGATTATAAAGCAATAACAAAACGGGGGCGGTTTACCGCCGCCCCTTAACTCTTTATTTATGGACGATATGGATAAAATTTTTAATTGGGAACAATGGCGTATGATATTCGCCACGTCGTTAAGCCCGGTTTTAGCCTATTTAACCCCAACGGCGGGATTTATGTACGCATTGATTATAATGTTTGCTTTCAATATTTGGGCGGGTATGCGGGCGGATGGGGTAAGCGTAAGGCATTGCAAAAATTTTCGTTTCAGTAAGTTTAAAAACGCATTGGCGGAATTGCTTTTGTACGTTACCATTATACACGTTATTTATTCGGTAATGCTGCAATGTGGGGATAATGAAGCCGCCAAAATAGTAATTAAGTCGCTTACATACGTTTTCATGTACGTATATTTGCAAAACGCATTCCGCAACCTTATTAAAGCATATCCAACAAAGGTTGCGTTGCGTATTATTTACCACGTTATCCGGTTGGAGTTTACACGGGTATTGCCGGGATATTGGCAACCGATAATTGAGAGATACCAACGGGAACACGATAGCGATATTATTAACGATAAAAAAAAGGAGGGCGAACAATGAACCAAACAGAGATTTTAAAGTATTTGGAGGGGCAAAAAACAACCCGGACGATTACGGATTTGATTGTACATTGCACCGCAACCAAGCCGGGCGCAAAAGTCAACGTTGATGTTATCGACGGTTGGCACAAAGAACGGGGATTTAAGAAACAACCCCAAAGCGGGCGAATTTGCGGTTATCATTTTGTTGTATTGCCGGACGGGACGATTGAAACGGGGCGTTATCTTTCCGAGATTGGGGCGCACGTTTCCGGGCAAAATTCCCGTTCTATTGGCATTTGTTACGTTGGGGGATTGGATGCCAACGGCAAAGCCGCCGACACACGCACGCCGGAACAAAAAGAGGCGTTATTATGGTTGCTTATGCGTTTAGTTGTTATGTTCCCGGATGCAACGATTAAGGGACACCGGGATTATTCCCCGGATTTGAACGGCGACGGCATTATTGAGCCGTGGGAGTATATTAAAGAATGCCCGTGTTTTAATGCGGCAATTGAATATAGTAACATTTAATTTTGTGCCATTATGACAAAGAAATACAAAAAGGAGTTCGTTAATCATTTACACGGCAAACGCATGAAAAAGTATATAATATTGGCGGCAATCATTATGGCGGTTGCCGCCGCCTTTTGGGTGCAACACGCCAAAATAAAGAGGTTGACCGAGGAACGGGACAAATACCGGAGCAATACCGAAATACTATTGCAGGACGTCAAGACGTACCAAACGAAAGACAGTTTGAACGCAATCAAAGTCGGGAATTTGGAGTTGTCATTGGCGGAATACAAAAAGTACCGGGCGGAAGATTTGGCGTTGATAAAGACATTGCAGGCAAAGAACCGGGATTTGGAACGGGTTACAACAGCCCAAATGGAAACAATCAACGAATTGCGGGCAACCGTCCGGGATAGTGTTGTATATTTGCCCGGCGATACGGTTACAACCGTTTTACGATGCGTCGATATTGTCGAACCGTATTTTGAGTTGCATGGATGCGCCACGCCGGACGGACAATTTACCGGGACGCATATAAACCGGGATAGTCTGTTGATTGTCGAAACGGTGCAATACAAACGTTGGTTGGGTTTTTTATGGAAAACAAAGAAAATCAAAAATCGGCAAATTGATGTAGTTAGCAAAAACCCCGCAACAAAAATATTGGGCGTTGAGTTCGTAACCATAGAAAAGTAACTTTTATTGTTCATGATACCGAGAAACGGGGATTGTAACCAAGCGTTGCAACCCCGTTTTTGTTTTTGCCCGTTTTTAGCCCCGTATTTCGATTATTTTGTTTGAATGGATAAAGTACCCACCCCGGCAAATAAAGTGGCTTAAAATGAAAATTCGTCAAAAATAACTTTGCATACCGTGAATAAAGTAATTAAAAATATTCTTTTTATATTTGCACCGTCAAAAATGCAAAAATAAAGAATATGGAAATTTGGAAAGATGTAACCGGATATGAGGGTTTATATTTAGTTAGTTCATACGGGCGTGTTAAGTCTGTTAAAAGTGGGTTGATATTGAAGCCGACCCAAAAGAATTGCGGCGGATTGCAATTAAAGTTGAGTAAAAACGGAAAGTCGAAAGGTTTTCAAATTAGCCGATTAGTTGCAATTGCTTTTATCCCCAACCCGGAGGGCAAACCATGTGTTGACCATATCGACGGGGTGCGTTTTCATAATTTCGTTGAAAATTTGCGTTGGTGTACATACGACGAAAATATGAATTATGAATTAGCCATTGCCAACAAAACACGATACACGGATAAAATACAGGGGTTAGGATACGACGGAAAAGTTGTTGTTGAGTTTGCCAACTATAAAGAGGCGGTAAAAAAGGGGTTTAATCGTTCATTGATAAAAAAGAGTATCGACACGGGAAAGCCATACAAAGGAATTTACTACAAATACCAAAAAATAAAAGAAAATTCTTTTGGTAGTTAAAATAAAATGCCCTATCTTTGTGCCATGTTAATAAAACGACCGGGCGTTTTCCCGGCAACAAAAAGAGCGATACAATGAAGCCCGCAGATATTTACAACGGTTTGGAATATACAACAAGAGAGATTAACCGTACTTTCAAAATCAAAGTAAACGGATTGTTCAACGGCAAAAAGATTAACACGTTGGTTGGCGTTTCCGGTTTGATTAAGTTAGTAGGCGTTGAAATGGCGAACAAGTTATTGCGCCGTGCTTTCCGTTGTGTCAAAGACGCCGAACATTGTAAGTTGCGCCGGGGTTTGAAAATATCCTTTTATTATTACTAATCCGACCGGGCGGGTTCCCGGAACCAAATAAATTTCAAATATGGAAACAAAGAAAAGAACACAGGCGACGGACATTGCCGAGATTGCAACCAAGTTAGACGGCAAAGTTAAATTTTCGTCAATCATTTACAGCCAACAAATGTTGTCGGAGAAATACCGGGAAACAGGGGTAAACGATATGTATTTTATCGGCAAAAAATTTGGGTTGTGGTTTTATACAAGCCGGGCGGCATTAGATAGCCTTTGTTATCTGCAAAACCCTAAATTCCCGACGTGGGTATTGTGCGAAAATTCATTGAGTTTGTACGAAATAAGATAATAACCCGCCGGGGGTTCGTCCCCCGGCACAATAACAAAGATTATGGCAAAGTATATTTTGAGCAAGAAAGCGAAAGGCAAAAAGTATCAGTACACCGTTACCGACGAAAAAGGCAACGTTATTTCAACAAGAACGTCCGCCCGTGATTATGTGGCGTGTACCGCCAACGGCGAATTTTATTTTGGGCGGTTGGACTTAATCGGCAAAGGCGACCACGGCAAAGGGTTGAGCCGTACGACGGAAATATTGGCAAACCCCGAACGGGCGTATAAAAAGCAAGTCGCATACTTTGTACCGTCTTATCGGAAAGAATGGATTGCCGAGAACCCCGCCGACGAATGGATTGCCCGCAATGTTAATTTGGCGACCGAACGCCAAAAGGAATTAAACGCAATCGCATATTTACAGCCGGGGGAATAACCCCGGCTTTGCCTGTTATGGAAAGAAAATATATATATTCGGTGTCATTTGGTAAGGATAGTTTGGCAATGTTGTTAATGAGATATGGGAGCGATAAAAAGGAAATGCGATAATTGCGGCAAAGAGTACAACGCCGATACCCGCAATTTTCGCCGGGGTTGGGGGCGTTGTTGTTGTAAGAGTTGCGCCGCCCAATTGAGGGAAAATAAAAAGCCGGGATATAATCCGAAACGGGTTGCAATAAATAACGTCCGGCGTCAATGTTGGACGGATTGCCCGGAAACGGAACGTTACCCGTTTAGTTATGACGGGGCAGATTTCGACCAATGGGGAGATTGCGAATTTGGAATACATGATTAAAACGAGAATATGGAAAGCGTAATTATTGAGGAAATGCGGGCGTTCTTACGATTGGATTTGCCCGACAGACAAAGACAATATTTTACCGATACAATCGCCGTCGCAAAACGTGTTGAGGTCGTAAAAGCGGCGGACGTATTCGATGAATGGGAAATTGAATTGATACGCCGGACGGTTCGCCCGGTAGTCAAAGGGTGTTATAAAAATGCGCATTTGCTGACGTTGTTATTTCCCGACCGGGTGCAATACGTTGAGGGCAAAACGAACGCATTTATACCAATCGACCACGCATTTAACCGGGTCGGGGACAAATATATTGACATTACGTTTGAGTTCGCATTGGAGTTAGACCCAACGCAATACGAATATGTGGCGTTTGGGGAATATCCGGCGGACGTTATACAAACCATTGTTAAGCAAACGGGGTATTATGGCGATATATACCGATTTTGTTATTGTGCGGCGCAAATGGCGTTGGAAAAGATGAACCCCCGGACGTAACAGATACGCCGGGGGTCGGTACGCAGTAACCGAGAGCGATTTTTGGTAATGCGGTATTGCAAAGGTAGGTTAAAAATCGGATATTCCACGCACCCGGCAAAAATGATTTCACGAAACAAAGATTATATTTTTGGTAATTAAAAAATTCTTTCTACCTTTGCAGAACAAAAGATTAACAGCCTACCCGGAGGGATACCGGGAAATGATATGAAAATAAAAGAAAGTGAGCAATTAAAGATGTTGGCGACCGAAAGCGGGAAAACAGCCAACCAAGTATCCGAAACAATCGTTACGGAGTTAATCAACAAACAGATTATCGAGGACATAAGCGACAATTGGGGGTTCCCGGTCGCCTATTGTTACGAACGGGATGTTACCGTTGTGGAAATGGTGGACGTTATCCGGGCAATTGGTATTTCCCCGGTTCGTTCCGTCCATTTGGACGCCCTGTTGGAATGTGTATTGATTGGCGACGATGATTGCCCGGAGTGTGGCGGGGAAATGGAAGTTACAGACGGCGAGTATAGACGTACCGGAGGCGACGGATATTTGACCCCGCCGGAATATAGCCCAATTTGGGAGGAAAAAACGTGCCGAAATTGCGTATACAAAGAGAGCAACGAACCAAGTTATTAACAAAAAAATTTAAGTTATGTCATTGAGATTAAGAGTAAACGAAGCAATCGCCCGTTCCGAGGCGAACGGGAAAAAGGTTTTGAAAAAGGACATTGCCGCCCGTCTTTTCGAGGGTGCAAGCGAGAGCGCACAACAGGTAAATATGACGAATTTGTGTAACGGCACAACCAAACGGATTGTCCCGGAATGGGTTGTAATTATCTGCAAAATGTGTGATTGTTCGGCGGATTATTTATTTGGGTTGTGCGATGAATAGGAAAAAGATAATTGAAAAGATGGAACGTATTGCAGATGCGTTCTTTTCTGAAAAATTCCAAGCAAAATTATATTTATGGGTTTTTGGAATGATGGGCGTATTTTGTTTTATAGGCGGATATTGGAATAATATCCATTTTCTGTTTTCTGCAATGTGTGGATTAATGTGTTATGTAACAATAAATGAATTAAAGAAATGAGAGCGAAAAGAAAAGAACAAAAAGACATGAGTATTGCAAACGCAATAGGTAGTGCAGGGAATGCGGTTAAAAAGTTAGCGGAAGCAATGGGAAATTTGCCCGCTGATAAATTCCCGGAAATTGACGACGAACAACAAAAGATTGTTCCGGATATGGAGGCGTTGGAAATAGAGCAACCCGCCGGGGCTTATGAGATTTTGCCGGGTATGACCGTTGAGGAAATGAAAGCAATGTTCTTTGACGGCGCATTGATAGAACCGCCGTATAAAGTATGGCAGCTAAACAGCAAAGGACACCGATATTATTACAAGTTTGACGACAACGGAACCCCGGAATTTTATCCGTCAGTTACAACAATTTTGTCCCAAACAATGCCACAATCGCCGTTTCTGATAAAATGGATTGCCGACAAAAGTATTGACGAGGCGGAACGATACAAAGCAGAACGGGCGGCGTATGGTACATTTATGCACGCCCAATTTGAAGAACTTATAATTAACCGGGTTTATGATTTGGACGGATTGAAAGCCAAATTGAAAGATTATATTGATAACAACAAATTGCCCGCCGATTTCATTTATTACGCTGATGATTTCAAAAAGGATATATTAGCATTTGCGCAATTTGTTTTGGATTATGACGTTAAACCGTTAGCCGTGGAAATTGCGTTGGTACACCCCGTTCATAATTACGCCGGAATGATTGATTTACCGTGTACGATGTTATCAAAGCCCGGTTCAAAAGAATACATAAACGCAATTGTGGATTTCAAAAGCGGGCGCAAAGGATTTTACGAAGAAGCGGAAATTCAGTTGCATTTGTATAAAATGATGTGGAACGAAAATTTCCCGGATATTCCGATTGACCGTGTTTTCAATTTCAGCCCGAAAGATTGGCGAAAGAAACCGACGTACAATTTGAAAGACCAAACAGACAGCCCGAACGCAAAGAAAATCCCGTATCTTTTGGAGTTGGCAGCAATTGAGGACGAAAAACGGGATAATACATTTACGGCGGTTTCCGGGGAAATATCATTGGATAACGAACCGGATTTGACAAACAATATTGTTTCGCTGACGTTGGCGGAACTTGTTAAAAGCAAAACCCCGGCGGAAAAGAAAAAGCCGGAACCGGAAAAAGCCGTTACCGTTGAGGATTTGAAGAAAGACCCGGAACCCGAACCACAACCGGAACCGGAGGAAAAGAAAACCAAGACCGTAAAGAGAACCACACGAAAAACGGCAAAAACGGCGGAAAACAAGCCCGTCAAGGAAAAGAAAACCGCAAAACGTACAATTACACCAAAAAAAGAAAAAGTGGCTAAAATCGAAGAAAAACAGCCTAAAAAGCCGGAACCCGTGACAAGGAAAGATTTGTTGAATACTGAAATTGATATTTGATTATGAAAGGACGTATAAACATAAACAGACCAACCACCGGCATACAACGTGTTGTTTTGCCACGTGTGGGGTTTATCAAAGTAGGGTACAAGGAAAAGGCGGCAAACGGCAAAGAATACCCAAAAAGCGTTGATTATTTTATACCAACCGGAAAGTATGCAGGATTGTTTACGAAAGCATACGGCGAGAAACCGCAAACAATACAGATTGTTTTCCCGGACGACGCCCCGGAAAAGGTTTGCAATGAAATGTACGAATACCGGGCCGACGACGGGCGACGCATAGCATACGGCGACGGGGAAACGTTCTTTGTATGGAACGGAAAACAATATTGTCAATATAGTACAAAGGATTATCCCAATTTGATGGCGGGGGTTGCGGAAAAGCACCCCAACCGTGCCGTATTAAACGGCGGCGACGGATGGATTGTAACGTTAACCGTAACTTTTATTGTTCCGTTGGTTCGTGGCGTTGGCGGGGTATGGCAATTCACGACAAAGGGTACGGCGTCAACAATACCCAATATCCGTGATACATTCGACGCCATATTGGAAGAAAAGAAGTTTGTCAAAGGAATTATCTTTGATATGAACGTACAATTTGCAGTTTCTCAAAAGCCCGGCGACCGTTCCCGTTATCCGGTTGTTACGATTGTTCCAAACGAAAGTGAGGGAAATTTGTTTGCGGTAAAAGAAGCTTTTAAGCCCGTACAGTTGGTGGAACAGAAATAAAACACTATATTTGCGGCATGAAACAAACGACTACCACCGTTTGCAAGATATTTGCTAATATTAGCACAAAGCCCGTTTTCCGGTGTGTGGTAGCCCGGATTACGGGCTTTTTCATTCTATGAACGAAAGAAGTTATTTAATTTTAGATTTAGTACGTTCAAGGGTTTTAGATTTAAACCCAACGGAAAGCATTTTAGCGTCATGTTTCTTTGGTTTGTTGGCGCAAAATCCAATACAATATGCCGGGAAACCTTACTACATGGCAGATTATAAAAACATATCTGTTTATTGCCCGATTTTACCAAATAAAGTTGATACATTAAGGCGGCTTTATAAGAATTTGGAAAATTTGGGATTGATTCAAATAATAAAGATTGACAACCACGTTTGTTTTACCCCGTCGCAAATGTTAAGAGATTGGGGAACCGTTTACAAATCCGTTGAAGCGGAAAAAAATCCCGTTGAAGCGGAAAAAAATCCGCCATATATAAATAATATAAATAATAATATAAATAATAATATAAATAACACTATAAAGAAAGATGCTAAAGCATCTAAAGAAAATCCGGACGGATTTTCACAAGCCGATTTTTTCAACGAAGAAAAAACAGTAAAAGCGAGCGTTAAATTTGGATTCACGCCGGATGCGTTAGACGTGCGTAAACAAGTAATTGAAAAAGTTGATAACTATTTTGATAAACTTGTATTTCCATTTGAAAGCGAAGATTTTAAACGGAATTTTTATATACTGATGTGTCAACCAAAATGGAGAACGTCGCAAAAAAGTTTTTCCGCTATACAAGCAAATTTAAATGGATTAAGTAAATACCCGGAAGAATTTGCGCTGATTCTGATAAAAGAAAGCATTTCAAAAGGTTGGGCGGCGTTAGAATATGATTCAACCCCCGAAAAATACGAAAAATGGGAAAAAATGAAACGTTCCGTAAAGACAGAGCAGCAAAGCAGCAAAGAAATTGCGGATATGATGAAGTATTTAAACAATGATTTTGATTGATATGGGAGCTATTGAAAAAAAAGAAAATACGGCTTTAGAAATATATAATACCAAGCCCGGAACAAAAGCCATTGAAGTACGCCGTAGAATGATGCAATTGCCGGAGGTTGCCAAAGCATTAAACCCAGTTGAAAAATATGTTTTCGCAGCGTCAACAAAAACACCAATTGCGGAAATTGACGATGCAAAATTAGTTGAAAATCTTTCGTTGTTGTTTAAGCGTATAGCAATGGACGTTGGTTATATAATACCACAGAATGAAAATGATTGGAATTATATACAATCCCGGTTGTTGGATATTCTGAAACGTTATCACTCTGATATGACGTTGGCGGATATTAAGATAGCTTTTGAGTTGGCGACGACCGGGGAATTAGACGAATTTTTGCCGAAAGATAAACACGGGAACCCGGATAAAAATCATTATCAGCAATTCAATGCGGATTATCTTTCAAAGATATTGAACGCATACAAGCGAAAACAGAACGTCGTAATTGACAAAGCGTTTAAAGTATTGCCGGAACCAAAAGGCGAAATGACGCCGCAGCAAATACGGCAATTTGAGATACAAAGACAATGGCGGAACCGTTATATTTTCCTTTGCTACAAATACACCGGGAAATTAATATTGGGGCTAACTGATGATATGTTTTTGTATGAATGGTTGCAAAAATGCGGGTTGGCTGATGATGTACAAGTTAAAGAGGACGACCGCAAAGAAGCGTTTGCCCGGTATATGCAGCGTGTAGCCCGTGGAATGATAAACCAATATACAGCGTTTCAAGTTCGCCGAAAAGGAACCGAAAGCCCGGAAATTGATTTTACGGCGTTTGAGGTTGCCCGGAAAAAGGAGATTATAAAAGCATTTGACCGGATGATTTCCGAGGAAATGCAAGTTGATAACTACATGAAGTTTTAAATATGGAACTATTTATTGTTTGCTTTATAATTGGCGTAATAGGTTATTTTACAAAAGCGGGAGGATATAAAGATGAAAATTGAAAAATGTGGAAACATAACATTAATAAACGGGGATTGCATGGAGTTTATGCAATCCCAAAGTGATAAATCTTTTGATTTGGCAATTGTTGACCCGCCATACGGAATTGATTACGCTGCAAAACCTGCAAGGTCAAAGCATGAAAAAAAGAATTGGGATAATGATATACCAAATGATATTTATTTTGACGAACTTTTCAGAATTTCTAATAAATGTATAATATGGGGTGGAAATTATTATAAATTGCCTCCATGCCAATGTTTTATATTTTGGTACAAACAAAATCCGGTTCCTAACTTTTCAGATGGTGAGTTTGCGTGGACTAATTTTAATTGCCCTGCAAAATATTTTGATTATAGATATTATGGAAATTTACAAGGTAAAAGTTCAGTCAAAGAAAAAAAGATACACCCGACACAAAAACCAATAATATTATATGAATGGCTATTACAAAATTTTGCAGAACCCGGTCAAAGGATATTGGACACGCACGGCGGAAGTATGAGCCATGCAATAGCCGCACATAAATTGGGCTTTGATTTAACTATAATTGAAAAAGACCCGGTTTATTATGAACAAGCAAAGAAAAGATTAATTGAGTTTCAAAGACAGCAAGTTTTATTTTAATTATGAAAATTTCAGCAGTAGTGGGAATTGACCCCGGAACAAGTGGGGGCATAGTAACATGGCGACCAAACCACAATATAACCGCCATAAAAATGCCGGAGGATATAAACGACATAAGAGATTATTTGAATCATTTGAAAACAATATGTTCGCCAATTGTTTTTCTTGAAAAACTAAGTGTGCGCCCGGATGATATAACGCCGGGTGCCGATGGCGTCAATATGGGAAAGTTGTACCGAATACAAAAGATGATGGCAAACTTTGAGCAGTTGAAAGCAATCATTTCAGTTTGCGATGTTCCGTTTGTTATGGTGCATCCTATGAAATGGCAAAACGAATTGAAGTTGCGGGCAAAGATAAGCCGGAAAAAGGAGGAAAAGAGCGAGCGAAAACGCAGATACAAAGAGATTGCCGGGAATTTGTACCCGGAATTGAAACCGACATTGTGGAACGCCGACGCCACGTTGATAATGCACTTTGGACGATACATTTTGCGCAACAACCCCGGTTGGGTGCGTCAGAATTTACCAAGCAACATGCACGAACGTTTGTTTTAGCCACGTAGAGCGATTTTAATTTCAAAATGGATAAAATATACATGGAAGAAGAAAAAAACCCGCAAATCGAAAATCCGGGAAAAATAACGTTGGAAGAGTTCGCCGAGTTAATCCGACAAATGCGACATAACCAACGCAGATATTTTGCCCAACGCAGACCGGAAATATTGGAAACGTGTAAACGTTTAGAAGGTGAAGTTGATGCAATTGTTGCTAAAATAACAGATAAACAAATGAGGCTGTTTTGATTTATGCCCGGAATGTATAACGTTCCGGGTTTGTTGTTTTTTTTTGAAAATAAAAAGAAAAAATTTTGGTAGTTAAAATATTATGCGTATATTTGTAGTGTCAAACAATGAAAGCCCCCACAGCCTAACCAAAATGCAAAAAGACTGTTGAAAGATTAAGTTCGTAAGAGTAGAAAGTAAGCAACGGTATCTACAAAGGGTTAAATGATGGTTCGGTAACCGATTAAATGAAGTGATAAAGCCAAAATCTTTCAGAGTACGACAAACACCGACCGGGCGGGTTCCCGGATAAATTATAAAACTATGAAGTTATTAGAGATTCACAAAAACGGTATTAATGCGCATAATAATGAAGTTTCATTTTATGGCATAGATTTTCAAACAAAAACATTGATGTTTGATGGAATAGAAAACGTTGAATGTGCAATAGAAATTGCAAAAGAGTTAGGATATAAGATTTCTGAAATACAAATGTTGTTTTGATATGTTTATAGATGAAGTAGGAGCAACCCGGCACGCAATAAGCGACAAAGAGTTGAACGAATTATACAAGCGTTTGGAAAATTTCATTGCTGATTGCACGGTTGAGGAAGCGAAAGAAAGCCGGGACGCATTTGTTAAGGTGCAAACAATGATATACCAAAGAATGAGAGAAACAAAAAAATAATATTAACCGCCGAAAGGCACAAACCGAGAGTATTATGATAGTAAAGAAATTAGAATTGGTAAATTTCCAAGTAATTAAAGAGTTTAACGCAGATTTTGACGGTAACGTTTATTTCATTACCGGAGATAATGAGTTGGGAAAATCAACCGTATTAAAAGCAATTGGGGCTTTGTTGACCGGGAACCGTGACGCCGTATTGAAGAACGGAGAAAGCAAAGGTTTTGCAAAAATGATTGTCGGCGACGACGGCGAGGAATACGAGGTTGAATTGAAATTCACGAAAGCCAACCCACGTGGCACGTTATCAATTAAATCAAAGACAACCGGAATGAAAAGTGATAACGTTTCTATGTTGCAAAAGATTTTCGGTTATACAGATTTTGACGCCGTGGAATTTTCCCGTTGGTCGGAAACCGCCGAGGGACGCAGAAAGCAAATTGAGGTTGTAAAGTCTTTGTTGCCGGAAGAAGTAAGAACAAGGATTGCCGAAATTGATACAACCGTTGCCGGGCTTAAAACAGAACGTACCGGAGTAAACCGAGATTTGAAAACCTACAAATCAATATCAGATGCAGCCGGGCAGGGATTGACAACGCAGGATTTGAAAACGTATGCCAAACCAAAGGACATTACGGAACTGATGAAAGAACAGCAGGAAAACGCAAAGTTGGTTGAGAAAGCAAAGGGCGTGCGTTTACGTATGGAAGAAAGAAAAGGGAGATTGGCAGAGATTCCGGGACGTTTGGCAGCCGCCAAAGATTCATACAATAAAGCAATTGAGGCGGCAAAGAAAGCAATGGAAGAAGCCGAAAAGACGTATAAACAAACCGTTTCGGTCGTTGAAGAAGAAAAGAAAGATTATGAGGAAAAAATAGCAAGTGCCGAAAAATGGTTAACAGATTATGAGGCTTTGAACCCGAATAATTTCGATACAGAAAAACAATTGAAAGAAGCCGAGGAACACAATAAAAAGGCTGCAAAGGTTGCCGATTATCTTTCAAAGAAAAAACAAGCAGACGACAAAAAAGCAGAAGCGGAAAAGATGGATTCAGAAATTGCGGAATTATCCGCCGAGCGTGAAAAACTTATTTCGTCGGCGAAATTGCCGATTTCCGGGCTTTCGTTTAGTGATGATGGGTTAGTATTAAATGACGTCCCATTTGTCGCCGGAAAGGTTTCAGATTCGCAAATAATGGAGGTTGCCGCAAAACTGATTATTGCAAGTAACCCAACCGTGAAAGTATTCCGCATTGCGAGGGGCGAAAGTTTGGGAGAAAAGAGATTGCAATCAATTATTGAGATTGCCAAGAAAAACGGTTTTCAAGGATTCATTGAAGAAGTTAAGAGAGGGCAGGACGATTTGTTGATTGAAGAATACACAGAACAATAATAATAAACCGGGGGTCGTTAAATCAAAGACCCCCATAAAACTAAAATAATATGGAAGTAAAAGACATGACAATTTCGGACGTTTTGAAAACACCCGAATTTTATAATAATCTGAATATGGTTATTTCCGATTTACAAATTACCCGGAGAAAAGCAGAAATAAGCGCAAACGCCCCATTGAAACGGCACCCGATAGACCGTTTGCAGGAAAAGGGAGTATTTGAACCGGGACAAATGACCGTTCTTTATGCGTCGGCGATGGATAAAAAATTGCAGGGGTATTCAAGCAGCGAAAGAACGTTTATTTTGAATGTAGGCGGAGAGGCTTTTAATAAGACCATGAAACAATTTATTGACCGGGAAAAGAAAGAAAATGAAACAGAGTGTAAATGATTTGAAACCGGGAATGATGATGTTGGTTATTAAAATGATAATGGAACATTTTCCCCGGTTTACATGGACGAATTTCAAAGCGATTTTTTAGATAAATGTTTGGCGTCATTGAGCAAAGAAAAACCGCTTATAAAAGGAACTAAAACGGAGTTGTATGTAAAACAATTGGACGATGAAAAAAAGAGAGATAACAGCAACGGGAATGATTAATAATAACGGCGGTTTACAAATGTACATGGGGGAATTAAATCAATTCTTTGCAATGCACAAAGGTAGCCGCATAATCGCCCGTTTTATTGTAGCGTCGCCCGGTTCATCAGAGGCTTTGAAAGGTTATTATTTCAATTACGTTGTACCAACATTCAGAACCGGAATTTGGGAGGCGGGCGAACGTCTGACAGAGGAACAAACCGAACGCCGATTGCGTGAGTTGTCCCCGGTTATGTATGAGCAGACCACGGATATTAACACCGGGAAATATGAAACCCGGTTGCGGACAATTGCAGAGTTGAGCAATGCTGAATTAATAGAACATATCGAATTTTTAAAACAACTTGCAAGTGAAGAATATTATTTGTATATTGCAGACCCAAATGAAATTTGATTATGGAAAATGAAATATGGAAAGAAATACCCGGATATGAAGGGTTGTATGAAGTTAGTAATTACGGGCAAATTAGGTCTATTAAAAGATTAGAAAAATGCGGTAATAAAACAAGAATACGAAAAGAACGTATTTTGAAACAATCATTAAGGCGTGGTTATTTGTTTGTATCATTATGTAAAAATGGGGAAAAAGAAAATGTTGTAATACATAGAATTGTAGCATTATTATTTATTCATAACCCAAATAATATGCCGGAAGTAGACCATATTGATGGTAATAAAATTAATAATAAAGTCAGTAATTTACGATGGGTAACAGCAAAACAAAATAGCAATAATTTAAAAGCCCCCAATACGTATATTGGTAAAAAACTAAATAAAGGAGGCAAGGCAGTTTTGCAATTTGATTTATCGGGTAACTTTATAAAAGAATGGGTTACAGCAATGGAAGTTGAAAGAAGTTTAGGTTTTAGACGTAGTTCTATAAGTAATTGTTGTAATGGCGTTTTGAAAACAGCATTTGGTTTTAAATGGAAATATAAATGATATGTTTTGCAAGTGTAACCAACCCCGTAAATGTTACCCGTTGAAAGATTGGCGGGTTATCCGGTACCAATATACGCCGCATGGATATAGCCGGGTTAAATGTTTGAAATGCGGTTGCGTGTGGATTACACGGGCAAATTATGTTGAACAAACGCCCAATAAAGACGGGCAAAAAAGATTTTTTATTATGAAAAAAGTAACATTGAAAGACAGCAAAGGAAATGAGATAAACGACATTATGAAAGATGTTTTGACGTTCGATTGTGAAACAACCGGGTTGCCCCCAAAGGGCGCAAAATGGTACGTTGATTTTGCGGAATTTCCAAATATTGTGCAATTGGCATGGGCGGTAAACGAAAAGGAACGTTCCTACATTATTAAGCCGGAGGGATGGGAAATACCGGAAGCGTCAACAGAAGTTCACGGAATTACAGCAGAGAGAGCAAACGTCGAGGGCGTCCCATTTGCTGATATTATAGGCGAATTTTTGGAGGATTGCGAAAAAGCCCGTTTGTTGGTAGGACACAACATTTACTTTGATACGTCAATTGTAAAAGCAATGATATTGCGAATTATGGGGCGTGAGTATTACGACGAAAAAGCGGTGGACGCATTGTTTAAGGGCAAACGAATTGATACGATGATGAAAACAATTAAATTTGTTGGCGCATTGTATGCAGACGGACGTCCGGGCAAATATCCGAAATTGGAGGAACTTTACAACAAGTGTTTCCCCGGCGAAACATTCCCGGCGCATGATGCGTTGGAGGACGTGAAAGCCTGCAAACGTTGTATTCCGGTTTTGGTGGAAAATGGTATTATAGAACTGAAACCAAAAGAATATCCGGCGGAACAATTGAAGTTTAACCCGGAACCGGAACCCGCAAAGACCAAAAAGGTAAAAAGGGAAGTTTTAGTTCACGACCCGAAACCGATATTTGCACCGGATGCAGAGCCGGAAAACAAGGTTGCAAAATTGTTAAATGAAACAGACTTTTAAATTATGAACGAAAAAAAAATGTGCATTGATTGCGTGGATTATCCGGTATGTTGTTTGTCCGGTCGTTGTGCTGATGATGAACCGTGCGAGTATTTCCAAGAAGAAACCGACCCGGAGGAACCGGGAAACAATAAAGATTAAAAATTATGAGCGAAAAAAAACAAAATGTTATGCCGATTCCTACAAAGGAAAAGTTTTCATTATCGAAAGTAAAGTTATTGAAAGATGGCGGGTTAGACGTACATTATGAAGTAACGGAAGTTGTCGGAAATGAGAGTTACACGAACAAATACCATGTATTGAGTGCAAAAGACATACACCCGGATTTGCGTCATTTGTTTAATGATTTGCGCCCGATTATGGGACGTGTATTCAACATAACGTCATTTAAAACCATGATGGCAACGCCGGAGTTTAAAGCAACAAAGAAACAAACAGATATTGCAGCCGCATTTGCGGAAGAATGTTTGGACAATATAGAGGCTAGGGGCGTTTCTTTGTCCGGGCAAGATGATAACGTAGGCGTCGTTTTAACCGGATTGTTTACCATATCAAACAATCAGAAAACAGCAATCAATACCCCACGAATGAAATATAACGTTGAAACGTTCGGTTTTGAGGAAGAGTTGGAAAACATTGTTTGCAATATTGAAAACGAGGTTTACGAATTTCTGTTTGAGGGCAAAAAGGCGCAAATGGATTTGTTCTGGGCTGATGGGGAACCCAACCCGTTAGTTTATGTAAATGATGCAGACAACGAAAATGAAAATGATATGTTCCCGGGAATGGCAGACCCGGCGGACGATACAGACAATATGTAATGGAGCCAATATTGTTGACCGAGCGTTGCGAATATGAATATTGCGTTGCACGTGGTTACGAACCGTTATTGGATATTCGTAATTTTCGGTTAGATATTCGGTTGCGTGTTGAGTTACAACGGGAATTGTTCGGGCATTGCGTTTTAGGACGTGGCGACATTCCCGTTGCCAACCAACGGTTTTTCCGGTGGGTTTGGGAACATAAGCCGCACAGATGCGAGGAAACGTTGCGACCTTTGCACAATTTTTCGGCAACGTATTGTTCCCATATATTAACCCGTGGGGCATATCCGGAAATGGCGCATGACCCAAGGAATATTAATATACTTTGCTTTGAAATGCACAACTGTTGGGAGAATGGCGACCGTGAGAAAATGCGAATATATCCGGGCAACGTCCGGATTATTGAATTGCTTAAAAACGAATACAGAAGTTTGAAAATATGAGGACGAAAAAAAGAACACCCGATTACGGGGCAATTTCCCGCCGTTCAATCAAAAATGATTTCAGACGGGTACAAACATACCCGGAAAGGGAGAAACGCCCGCAAATCGAAAATCCGCCCGAAATAAATGCAGAAAGACGGGTTTTGTTTGTTGGCGAAAATTCAAGTTATTACAAATTGCGTTCTTTCATTGTTGGTAAATTGGTTCGATTGGTTCAAAAATCAAGCGTCGGCGGTTGGGTTTGTGAGTTCGTACACGACGACGACCGAAAAGCGATAAACCATGCCGCCGGATGGTCGGACAATAAGAAACAATATTTGTTGGATTGCGTAAAATTCAAGTGACATGAAAATAAAATCAGAAACCGGATATAAAATTGCGTTATACACGTTCGTGACGTTAACGGTTGCGTCTTATATGTGGGCGTTGTATAGTATCATTGTTTGGATAATTAAAACGTTCTTTGTATGAGTGTAAACAAGGTTATTTTGATGGGGCATACCGGAAAAGACCCCGACGTTAAAACGTTTGATAATGGCGGAGTTGTCGCACAATTCCCGTTGGCAACAACCAAAAGAGGATTCACGACAAAAGACGGCAGAGAGATTCCGGAACGTACAGAGTGGCACAACATTGTATTGTCAAATGGTTTGGCAAAGATAGCCGGGCAGTACGTTAAAAAGGGCGATAAATTATACATTGAGGGGGAATTGAGAACCCGCAGTTATGAGGACAACAACGGCGTTAAACATTTTATTACCGAGGTTTACGGGTATGATATGGAAATGTTGACGCCAAAGAAAGACGGACAGAACGGAGGACAGCAGGGAGCAGCATCAACGCCACCGCCACCAACGCCAAATCCGGATGATGATTTGCCGTTTTGAAAATGAGATTTGAAATTGAAATAAAAATCCCGGCGGGTTCCCGTCTGATTGGCACCCGGACAAAAGGAAATAAGGTTATTGCGGTTTGTGAGTTTATCCCACCGAAACAACCGGAACCGGAGCCAAGACGACCGATTGGTTTTGCAGTATATGACCAGCTCGCCGGGAATAACAAAAAAGCGAAATGATATGCAGTACAGCAATAAGGATTACAACCCGGAAAAGCACGACCGTTGGCGTGCGTTGACCGTAAAACAGCCATACGCAAATGATTTGGTAACGGAGGCGTACAAGGACGAAAACGGTATTGTTTACGGGGAAAAGACGATTGAAGTTCGGAGCAAAAACACGTCATACCGTGGCGACGTGCTGATATGTTCCGCAGCGTCCCCGGTTTATCCGGGAATGGAAAGCGGCGTTACGTTGGGATTGGTTGAGTTGTACGACGTAAAGCCGATAAAAGAGTTTACGCCGGAGGATTGGGAAAACACCCGGATTCCAAAGGAAAAGAGGGCGAAAATAACAAAGGGGTACGGGTGGTTGATGCGCAACCCAAGACGTGTTATTGAATTTCCGGTTAAGGGGCAATTGGGTATCTATAATCTCGTATATACAAAAGGTTGTATTGTCGAATATCCTAAAGTTATGGTATTGGATAAAGAGGCATACAATAAAATAAAAGAAACGTATTAGTTTGTTGTATTATGGTTTAATATTATCTTTGCAAAAAAAAGATGGAAAATTGGAAGTTTATAAACGCTAATTATGAAGTTTCAGACAAAGGTAATATAAAGTCTGTAAATTATCGGGGAACGGGTAAAAGTGCGATACGAAAGCAATCTATTAGTAAAAACGGATATATGCGGGTAATACTATCAGATAATGGTAAAAACAAAACATATTTCGTTCATAGATTAGTTGCGGCGGCTTTTATTCCGAACCCGGACAATTTGCCGGAAATAGACCATATCGACGGCAACCGAGCCAATAACGATGCGACTAATTTACGTTGGTGTACGAGAAAGCAAAATTTGAATTATCAAAAAGCAATTAATAATAAACGTGAAACCATGAAGAAAGTAAATACATGGTTTAAGAAAACCGGAAAAGATAATCACAATGCAAAACCCGTTTATCAATATGATTTAGAGGGTAATTTTATAAAGAAATGGGATTGCATACATGATGCGCAAAGATGCGGTTTTAATCATGGAAATATTATTAGTTGCTGTAAGGGACGTTTAAAACATTATAAAAAATATATTTGGAGATATGAGTAAAAAACAGGTTGGAATTATCCGCAACAATGGCGACGTACATACGGCGCAAATTGGGTTTCATATCGGACGGGTTGGCGTCTATTTGTACGCCCGTGAATATTGGCAATATCATAGTTGGCAATTTGGGGTATCCATTGACGCAATAAACGGTTACGACCGTTATTTGGATTTTGAGTTGAAAGCGTTTTGTTTCGGCGTTGGCATACGGTTTATATGGATTAAAAGAAAGGTAAAACGATGAAAGCAAAGATTTTATTGTTATCTTTGGCAACGCTTTTGTTGGGGGCGTGTCAAAGCGAGAACGAACCAACGGAAACATTTTATTTACTACAAAAATCCGAGAGCATGGAAGAAAGAAACGAGTTTGTAACGAATACCACGGCGGCAATGATACAGATAAACGCCCCCCGGTATAATTGCGAGATTGTCGAAACCGCATTAGCGGGCGGCGATAGGGTACGAATTTGCGTAAAAGGCGCAAAGGACGATTTGGACGCATTGTTTGACTATGTAAGCGAAGCGGGCAAACAATGAGAGTTAAGCAACCCGAACCGTTCGACCCAAATAGAGAGTACAACCCCGGCGAACGTTGTGTTTACCGGGGTATGGTATTGATTGCTGAGAAATGGACGGCGGCGGATGCACGATTAGCCAACAACAACCCCGCAATATTTACGCAACGTTGCGTTCGATGCAAAATTAAAAGGGAAGATTGCCCCGGAATTGGTAGGCAATGCGATAAATTCCATAGGAGCGACCGGAAAACGATTTATTGGCGTTTGTTGCGTATCGTCGGGGGATTTAAGGGCGTCGAAACATTGGAATTTAATTATAACGGAACAATTGCCGGGGTTAAGGTTAAAGCCGCCCCGGATAGTAATAACAAATAAATTTTTAGAGCGATGAACAAACAAGTATTAAGCCCCTTTGATTGCGATATGTGCGCAATGATTGAGGACATTACAAAGCAAGAAATTGAGGTTACAGCGTCCGACACCTCAATACGTTTAAGTTGGGCGCAAAATGGAAGCGAGGGAAACGATAAAGCCGAGGGGCAAAGGATTGAGGCGTTAAAACAGGCAATCCGGGGACGATTGGGCGACCGCTTTATTGAGTTCTTTTATGACGATGGGAGGCAATCGGTTTATATGAAGTACGACCCGGAGGAATACCCGGAGGAAATGCGCACCCGTTTAGTTGACCCGGACGCCACGGCGGGGACCCGGTATTGTCGCACCTTGTTAGAGGTTGACGCAATCCAATTTAGACGGGACAACGTGGACGACGTTTTGAGATTTACCGGAGGCGGAACGGTTACGACGCCCCGCACCCCGAACGGCAAAGCAATGTTTTCTTTTCCCGATGGCAACGGCATATTCGTTGACGTGCCGGAAAGTTGGTACATTATCCGGGAATTGAACGGACGATTTACCGCACGCCCGGAAAAGGATTTTAAACGAGAATTTGAACCCAAAGGAACCCCCGCCGAGAATTACACGGAGCAACCCGCCCGTCCGGTTGTTGCTCAAATTGCTAATCTGTTTAATGAGTTGTTCGGAACAAACATTGCGTCCCGTTGCCGGAAAATGGAGGAAGAATTTAACGAGTACAAAGCGGCGGTTAAACACGCATTGCCCGAATTTGACGACCCCGGACGAATGAACGCTGTAATTGATGAATTGGCAGACCTTAACGCCGTCGTTTTTCATTCCGCCGCAATATTGGGAATAACCCAACGGGAATTGTTGGAAATGGCATACGACAAAGTAAAAGGACGCCAAACCGACCCGATGTATAAACGGAAACACCCGCACGAAAAAAAACAGCCCCCAACCCCGCAAGAAAAAGCCGTTGACGTTGTACACGGTATTTCGCCGGGTTTGCGTTATATGGTTGACGAAAGATTGGAACAACTGTTTTTAGGGCGTAATGTTGAACATGACAACAAAGAAAATGCCGCCGGGGAATTATTGGACGTTGCCGCCGCATTGATAAAGAACGACCCGGATTATTTCGGACGTTCCGGTTGGTCGTGGGATTGGTGGAAAAAGACAACGGCAAAACCGGAACGGGAACGATTGGCAATTGCCGGGGCTTTGGTAGCCGCCGAGATAGACAGAGAGGAAACAAACCGGGTTGCATACGAAAATGAGATTGCCGCCCGTAATACTAACGATAAAAATTAAAGAGCGATGAAAGAAAAGAGTTTTGCAAAAGAGTTGGCGGAATTGATTAACCGCCACAGTATCGACGCCAAATTTGAAACGGCGGACGACATTTTGGCAACCGTGGCGATTGATGCGTTGAACGCATACGCCAAAGCCAAACAGACACAGGAACGCAGAAACAACCCGGAAACCGACGATTGCGATTGCCCGGCGTGTCAAATGCGCCGAGCGTTGGAGGCAAAGAAAGCCGCCCGCATGAAGCCCGGCGGGGAATACAAGAAACCGGAGGCGTTCGACGTTCCAAAGGAGGTGCAAGCAATGGCGGATTTTTTCGGGGAAATGTTTCCCGGAACCGAAGTTGAGATACACCGGATAGAACCCCGGAGAAAGCCACGGGATAAACGCCGGGCAAAGAACAAACGTAATAATCGGAAAGGAAAAACCATTTGAGGAATGAAAAAGGGAAATAATTGTTCCGGTACAATCCCGGATAAGTTGACCGGATGCGCCCCGGATAATCGGACACCCCAAAAGATATGCGGGACGTGTCGTTATTTTAACCCGGAATATCCGATAAACGGGAAACCCCGCCCGGTATGTTTAGCGTTGAAAGAAACCAAAGACGGGCATACGTATAAAATCACATTAGGAGTTGAACCGCATTTTCATTGCTCAAACGGAAAGTATGAAAATGGAATAGGACGATAGAGCAATAGCCTCGGAAACAAAGCCGGGGTTTTGCCGTTTATATACGTGAGATTACAAACGTTTGGCAACGTACCGGAAAAGCCGTAAATTTGCCCCGTAGTTAAGAGATAACTATAAAGACAATAAAAGTATTGAGTTAATAACAAAACCCGCTTAAAACGAAAATTCCCCGAAAATAACAAGCAAAGGGAAAGCGACGTTTGAGAGGAAAGCAAAGAAATTTGGCTTTGCCGTTATAAAAAGGTTTGAAAATGGAAGCAAGTAAAAGACAAAGGGGCGGACGCCCGAAAATGTGTAAACGAACGAAAGACCAAAGGGAGTTTGATTTGGCTTTTTGTTCAAATCTGTTTTTGCGTGGTTACACGTATAGGGAGATTTCGGAACGATTGAACGAGGAAAACGCCCGGCGGGGCGTAGGTTATACCATAACAAAACAAATGGTATATTGGGATATGCAACAATTGCTAATTGAGTGGAAACGTGAACGTATGGAAAATATAGACGATTACGTTACGCAGGAATTGCGAAAGTTGGATAAAATGGAGGTTGAATTGTGGGAGGCGTGGGAGCGTTCCAAGACCGGAAAATTGAGAGAGAAAAACAGACAGAACGCAAAGCCACGGAAAGTATTAGAGGATGGCGATAACCCGGAATATTACGGATATGAGGAAACCACAACGGAAACGTCCGCCGGGAACCCACGGTTTTTGGATTTGCTTTTGAACGTGCAGCAACGCCGGGCAAAGATGTTGGGATTTGATGCGCCAATTAAAGTTGAGATACCGGGGTTAAAAGAAAGTATAAACGGCGATGCGCCGCAATATGATGTAACAGCAATCCCGGATGATTTGTTGTTTGCCGTTGCGGACAAATTACAGTCGGCAGAGTATAAACGAGTATTGGAAGAAAAGGGGGTAACAGATGGCAATGCGTAAAAAGACAACAGCAGCAGCAAAGGAACCGGAGTATAAAAACGAAATATGCGACAATTGCGAGTTATCCAAATGGGTAACGCATTTGCACCAACATTTTGACCATGCCGGAAAACCCATTTGTTTAACGTGTCCCCATGAGCAATATTTTATTGTGCGTGGTCGTAGAGCGTGCCAACATTTTGTAAAGAGAAAGGAGAAAAGCAATGAATAATGAGCAATTGTTGAAAATGTACGCCGCAATTAAAGATAATCCGGGCGAAATAGTAAAATGCGCAGCCCGTCGGCGTCTGATAAATTTTTCCCGGTACCTTAAACCGGATTTGGTTTTAGAACCGTTTCACGTTGTGTATTATACGTTGTTGGATATGTTTGCGCATGGATTGATACGTAAAATGATTGTTCAAATGCCGCCGCAACATGGAAAATCGGAGGGGTCAAGCCGAAATTTACCCGCATTTATGTTGGGGTTGAACCCGGACACAAAAATTTGTATTGGTTCGTATGCGGCAACAATCGCACGTGATTTTAATCGTGACGTGCAACGAATAATTGACACGCCAAATTACCGTGATTTGTTCCCGCAAACGTATTTGAACGGTTCAAACGTCGTTACGATGACAAACACGTATTTACGCAATTCTGATGTTATCGAAATGGTCGGGCATAAGGGTTCATTACGTGTTGTTGGTCGTGGTGGTGCGTTGACGTCAAAGACCGTTGACGTTATGATTATGGACGACGTTTACAAAGATTATTCCGAGGGAAACAGCCCGATTGTACGTAATGCAGCGTGGAAATGGTACACGACCGTTGTAAAAAAGCGTTTGCACAACAAATCGCAAGAACTGATTGTATTTACCCGATGGCATGAGGAAGATTTGATTGGTAAGATTGAAAAGGGAGGCGAAAAGATTATTGATATTAAAAGTTGGGACAGCATTAAAAATATTCCGGATGGTGCATGGGTTCGCATAAACTTTGAAGCGTTGAAAACCGGGGAACCAAACGATATTGACCCAAGAGAACCGGGGGCGGCTTTATGGGAGAGTATGCACAGCCGGGCAAAATTGGAGCGTGAAAGAGCGTTAGACCCAATACAATTTCAATGCTTAGACCAAGGAAACCCCGGAAGCGCAGAGGGTAGATTGTACCGGAACCCATTCCGAACATACGTTGACAAATCAGAATGGGGAACGTATGTGCGTAGTGGTAATTATACCGATGTGGCGGATGAGGGCGACGATTATACGTTTTCGGCGTGTTACGACGTTTATAAATCCGGCAATGAAGCATGGAACGAGCAAAAGAAAAGGTTTGAGCCAATATTGTATGCCTTAATTACCGATATGGTTTACACGCAGGAAAACACAGACGTAACAGCCGTTACCGTCCCGGATATGATAAACAGAAACGGCACGCAAAAAGCATGGATTGAAAGCAACAACGGAGGTTCGGGATTTGAAAAGTTGATAAGGAAAAAGATAAAAGCAATTTCAGAACCATTCTTTCAAGGTGCCAATAAGGAAAGCCGAATAATTACAAATTCCGCAAGCGTAAACGCCCAAATTATTATGCCGTTGGGTTGGGAGGAACGTTTTCCAAAGGTATATGAACACGTAACCGGATTTTTGCGGGATTTCCCGGCAAATGAACACGACGACCCGGAGGACGGTTTGACCGGGATATATGAAAAAGAATTGGCGGACGGCGATACAAGACCATACAGCCAAGCAACAAGGGGCATTAAACGTCGTAATTAGCATTTTATTTCATATATGCAAGGATTTAGCCGAAAATATTATAACTTTGCAATAAGTAATGGGGCAAAGGGTTAGCCCCCGGAGATAATAACAAAAGTTTTAACGTTAAAAAATCTAAGATTATGGCTATTTGTAAATGCCCGGCAGCCGCAGCGTTGCCCAACATTCCAAACTTTACTTGTGCCGAGAGTTTCGGACAGATTCAGAAAGTAGCGTTCCAACGTCTTTATAAGAGTACGGGCGAACGCAATTCATTTACCACGGCGGCGGGAATTGAATTAAAAGCGTCGTGGACGCCGTTGTTATCGGCAGAGGACGACACAAAGGTTGTTGTTTCCCCGTATATCCAAGCACCGACGGCAGAGGCGGGCGCACCACGTACATTTGGCGGCGGTAACGAAACGTTGGGAGGTATTGAGGAAATTATAGGACGTGAACCAACACCGTTTACCGGAGTTATGCGAAAAATGCCGCAATCATTGATTAAAGCATTGAAAGAATTGCAGTGCGAAAGTGATTCACAGAATTTGGGCGTTTATCTGTTTGACGAAAACGGTTCAATTGGAGCATTGCAAGACCCGACAACGGCAACAACGCATTATCCAATTCCAATTCGTTCTTTGTTTATCGGCGATAAGACTTTGGGCGGATTTGAGGCACCGGATAGCAACGCAATACAATGGTCGTTCTTGCCTAATTGGTCGGATGATTTGGTTATTTTGACCCCGGAAGATTTCAACCCATTAACCGATTTGCAGAATGCAGCAGGCTAAAACAACAAAAGTGTTGTTGGAATGTACGACGTTGAAAACAACACGTGAATTTGAAATTGCCCATGCCGAAAGATTGTTGAAAATGCAAAATAACGGCGGATGGCGATTGCCGGAAAAATCAAAATTTGAATTTAGTAAAGACGATGGGATTAGATATAAGAGAAATAAAAAAGCAGATAGCGGAGCCACGGAAGCAAGCGGCGATAAGTAAAGCGATTTACCACCAAAACCGCATAAGGTTTCACGCTGAAAAAGCGTTGACGCCATACATTACGCAGCCCGTGACCGATTTTTTGGCTTATGTTTCAAATCTTATACCCGCAGACAAATTCAAAGTATTCAAAACATTGTTCCGTTACCCCGTAAAGACAAACGAGGTAACGGGCGTTTGTTTTGACAAATTGAGCCGGATTTTTGACGGTCGTAACCCGGCGTTCAATTATCAGTTTATGACGAGCGAACAACGGGACGATTGGGAGTATTACAGACAACACGTTTTGGGGGAACCCGAAATTTGGAGTACAAAGGGATGGGAGTTTTTCAAAACCGAAATTAACAGCCTTCTAATTGTTGATTTGCCGAAAGAACAATCAACAATGGATAAATACCCGGAACCGTACTTTTATTGGTTGCCGATTGAAAGTGTAATATCTTATGACGCCGACAAAACAACGGGCGTTATGAAATGGATTATATTCAAGCAGGACGACGATAAAATTGCAGTAATTGACGATGAACGTTACCGAGTATTTGCAAAAGTAAAAGAGAACATTGGGGAATTGCTGATTGATAGCCCGCACGATTTGGGTTATTGCCCCGCCCGGTTCTTTTGGAATGAGCCGTTAAGTTTGAGGGAACCCGATGTTAAGGCGTCGCCGTTAACCGAAGAATTGGAAAGTTTAGATTGGTTTCTGTTTTATCATTTGTCAAAACGCAATTTGGATATGTACGGCGCATATCCCATTTATTCCGGATATGAACAAAGTTGCGATTTTGCAAATAGCGAAAACGGCGATTATTGCGACGGCGGATTTTTGAAAGACAAACAAGGTTTTTATAAGTTAGACCAAGCGGGTTTATTGATGCGTTGCCCGAAATGTGGCGACAAACGTATTGTCGGCGTTGGTTCGTTCGTGGAAATACCTATTCCGGACGGCGACAAACAGCCGGATTTGCGAAACCCGGTGCAAGTGTTGACCGTTGACCGTAATAGTTTGGATTATAATGTTAGCGAGGAAGAGAGATTGCGAACAAATATAATTACGGCGGTCGTTGGTACCAACGAGGAAATAACAACAAGGGACGCATTAAATGAACAGCAAATTAGGGCTAATTTTGAGAGCCAAAGCACAGTATTAAACAGAGTAAAGAAAGGATTTGAAGCAGCACAACAATTTGTTGACGAAACGATTTGCCGTTTGAGATACGGCGATTTGTTTGTTTCTGCAAAAATCAATTTCGGTACCGAGTTTTATTTGTACGATGTTACCCAATTAAGAGAACGTTATAAAACGGCAAAGGAAAGCGGGGCAAGTGAGGCGGAATTGGATGCGTTGCAAAGCGAGATAATACAAACGGAATATCGAAACGACCCAACGCAAATGCAACGAATGTTGGTATTGGCAGAATTGGAACCGTACCGACATTTAACACGTTCCGAGGTAATGGAGTTGTACGGGAAACAGCTAATTACGGAGGATGAATTGCGCATTAAATTGAATTTCGCTAATTTTGTGCGGAGGTTTGAAAGAGAGAATACAAACATATTGGAATTTGGAAACCAAATACCATTTTCCAAGAAAATAGAAGTAATAACCAATAAATTTTATGATTATGCGAGTGAAAGCAGACCAAGAGGGTAAAACAAAGGACGTCGGATTGTTGGACGTTACCCCGGAAAATTTCATTGTTCCGAAAGGCGAGGAAAATTATTACCATTGCCGTATTGAAATTGAAAAATTCAATTCAGAAACGGGCGAACGAATTTCAAAACCACGTATGCAGGTTTTCGGGAAAAAATTCTTTGAAACATACGGGTTGCACCAATTGAAAAAGCAGGGTTATAAAGTTGTTGTAATGCACGACCCGAACGTTTGGGAGGCTGAAAACAGAGAAAAGATTGAGGCAAACAAGCGAGCAAAGGCAGAAGCGGAAGCAAAGGCAGCAGCAGAGGCAAAAGCCGCAGAACGTGAGAAAATGAAAGCCGAAATTATTGCAGAGTTGACAGCCGCCGGAGTTATCCCCGCAGAGCCAAAGAAAGGCGGACGAAAGCCGAAAGCCAAAAAAACAGCAGAAGCAGAGGAAGCGGCAGGCGATAGCCCGGAAAACAACGAGAATGTTTAACCATTAAAAATTACGAATATGGCACAGATTGCACAGCAAGACAATTTGGTTATTGAAGTAGCCACAACCGCCGCAGCATTGGACGGCGACACAAAGAAAAAGTTGATTGAATGTATTGAGGGCGGAACAATTACCGACGTTATTTTGGTAACAAAAGAGGTTGAAAAGAAAATCAGCCATGCACGTGTTGTTAGTTGGTTGGTTGACACAACCGGGGATTCCCCAAAATACACAATTGATATTATTAACGCAAACAGCGGAGCAGTAAAAGAAATCGCACTTAATTAATTCAAAGGGTAAGAATATTATGTTAACGAGAGAAATTTTAGTTGCAAATGCGGCTTTGTCGGGATTGTCTGACGAACAGATTACAGCGATAACAGCATTATCGCAGAATGACGAAAACAGCGTTATTGCCAAGAAAACGGGCGAAATTTACGGGGCTTTGGATGCCGATATTTTGGCGGTTTCCGGTATCGCTAAAAATGGAACCGAAAAAACGTATGATTACGCAAAACGTGTAATGGGGGAAATGAAAACAAAAGCCGATGGCGCAACCGGCCTGCAATCGCAGATTGATTCATTGACCAAGGAAAGAGCCCGTTTAGAAAAGGCAATTGCCGATGGTGCGGCAGATGCGGAAACCGTGAAAGCATTGAAGCAGGCAAAGGCAGATTTGCAGAACGTAACAACGCAGTTTACCGAATTGACAACCAGATATGAGGCAGAAAAGGCAAACCACGAAAAAGAGTTGTTCGGAGTAAAGATTGACAACGCATTGCAGACAGCCGCCGCCGGGCTTAAATTCAAAGCCGGATTCCCGGAAAGCGTGACAAAAGTAATTTTGGCGCAGGCAACCGAGAAAATCAAAGGCATGAACCCGGAATACATAGACGACGGAAAGGGCGGTAAAATTTTGGCTTTCAAAGGTGCCGACGGTGCGATTATGAGAAACCCGAATAATCAGTTGAACCCGTTCACGCCAAAAGAGTTGTTGATAAAGGAATTGGAAACAATGGGCGTTTTGGAGGTACAAAGACAGCAGCCCGGAGGCGGTACAAATCCGCCTGCAGGAGGTGCCGGAGGCGGCGGAAGTATTGTTTTAGACACGACCGGAGCCAAAACACAATCAGAGGCATACGATATTATCGCAAACAATCTGATGGCGCAGGGCATGACGGTTGGGTCAAAGCAATTTGATGAAGCTATGAGGAAAGTTTGGCAAGAAAACAATATTGGAAAATTGCCGGAAAGATAACCGGGTAATGGGTAAACCCGCATTAATAACAATTTAAAAACAAAAAACTATGAGTTTAATTGCAACGAGATTACAAAATTGGCGAGTTGAGAACCCGGAGTTAGACCGTAATATGACCCGCCCTTGCGAGTATGGCGCATTGGATTTTTTCATTGAACAGACCAACGCCGGAAATTCTATTTTGTCCCCAAATTTGCGTGAACGTGCGTTTGCCTCAATCGGCAACACGGTACAAGTTCCGGTTATCAATTACGACGGGGACGTAACTGTTGGAAATGTACGTTCGTGCATTATCCCGGATGATGAAAACACGTCCGCATTATATACGGTCGTTTGGGCTACCTATTCAGTAGGTTTCACGATGGTTCCAACGTTGTACATGAACAACGAAATTTCGTATGAACACGATTTTAACCGCAAAATGGAAAAGATTTGCCGGGCTTTGGCAAATTCATTAGACCAAGCGGCGGTTGCAGCATTGGAGGCAGGAAAAACCCAAGTGTTGAAAGACAAATTGAATTATAATTTTGCCGCAAATGTTATTGAGGTTCCAACGCAGATGGCAACCGAGATTATGGGCGATATTAACCCGATTATGCGTGCAAACTGTTATCCGGGCATGATTCACGTTGTAGGTAATGCGGGCGTTGATAGCCTTATTAGAAAGTTGGCACAACACGGCATTTATAACGACGTAAACAAGCGCATGGAGTACGAAAACAAAGTGTTCCATTACACCAACAACGTTGTAAACGAGGCAAGCAAAAACGGAACGTTCTTTGCCGTTGAGGATGGCAACGTTGGAGTATTAACCCGTGTTGACCGTGAAGCATTGCGCCGCACCCGTGCAAATTGGCATGAATGGGACGTTGTACGTTTGCCGTACATTGATTTGCCCGTTGGTTCCCATTATTACACAGCGGTTGGCGACCAATCGCAGATTGCAGGCGCAGCAAGTGCGGATATGACTTGCAACGTTAAGGAGTATTTCGGATTCAGTGTTGACGTAGCATTTATTGTTGCGTACAACAGCGACCCGGAAACCGTTGCAAATCCGGTTATCAAAGCACAGATTGCAGCCCGTGCGGAAAATGTTCCTTTTGGTATGCCTGTATATGTAACCAACGCCGGGGAATTTCCCGCCGGAGGTGCGAGCGCATAACGCCGGAGCATAACGAATTATTTAACCGAGGGGACGGGGTGGTTATCCCCGCCCCCTTATTTATTGCAATCTTAATTCCTAATATGGGAAATAAATGGGCGTTTTTATGATAAGAATAAATGAAATATGCGAAGCGTTAAAAAATGTGTGCGGGTGGGAGCAATCATACGACCCGGCAAAGGCGATAGACGACAATTTAACGCAGACGGAAAGTGGGTTGTATTTTCAAGGTGCGCACCCGCTTTTGACGTTGGATAATATGGCGGCGATTATGCCGGATGATTGGGGGCTGCAATACCCGGAATGGAACATGATATTGGCGTACAAAGCCGGGCAGAAAGTGAGCCATAACGGTATTGTTTGGATTGCTAAAATTGACAACACCGGAGAGGAACCAACGGCAAGCGATTTTAATAATGATTACAGCCGGGAGGATTACGGAAACCCATATTGGAAACCGTATAATATGTTGACGGACTTTTTGGAGAGAATGACCCGAAACGGAATTGCGACCGCAATACAGACGTTTACACAGATTAAGCAGTTGGATAAAGAAACACGTAATTTGTTGGAGCGAAAAACGTTCTTTGATGGTGCCGGACGCATACGGGCGACGTTGCAAAACAATCATAAGTTGGTAGGATTTGAAATTGTCCCGGTTCGTGCAATGGGAGTGACGGCGAAAATTGAAAAGATAGGTTTGCAAATGACCGGGGGAACCGGGGTTGTTAGAATGTATTTGTTTCATTCGTCGCAGATAGACCCAATAAAGACTTTTGATTTGAATTTTACGGTTACAAATGGCGGTTTTCAGTGGTTCCCGGTTGAGGATTGTTATTTGCCTTATATGAGCGACAAAAACAATTCCGGCGGGTCGTGGTTCCTTTGTTACAATCAAGACGAATTGCCCGCAGGGATGGAAGCAATAAACGTGTCAAAGGATTGGAGCCGGGAACCGTGCGGAACGTGCAACATTGGTTCCGTTGAGGTATGGCGAGAGTTGACGAAATATTTGCAGATTACGCCGTTTATGTACAATGCACCGGAAACGTTCGCCGATTATCCCGAATTGTGGGACATTGCATATACGATGTACACAAATACCCGGAATTATGGTTTGAATTGCGAAATAACTGTTGGTTGCGATTTGACCGATTTTGTTATTTCCCAAAGGAATTTGTTCCAAACAGTTATTCAAAGACAAGTTGCGGCGATAGCATTACGAACGTTGGCGATGAACCCGAATGTAAGAGTTAACCGCAATCAATCAAACGCAAGCCGGACAGATATTTTGTATGAATTGGACGGCAACACGTCCGGGGTTCGTCCCGGCGGGTTGGGTTATGACCTTAAAAAAGCGTATGAAGCATTGCGAATTGATACGCAGGGATTAGACCGTATTTGTTTGAGTTGTAACAATAGAGGCGTTAAATATAGGACAGTATGAAAGTGATAACCGATTTGCGAAAGAGGGTTGCGGATTTTAACGAGGCTTTGACGTCCGGGCGGCTGATACAAAACATTATTTGGGAAAACGAAGCGTACATTGTAGATTTTAACGCAGAGGAACAATTGTTTGAACAAGGTATTAACCGTTTGGGCGTCGAAATTTCGGATTATGCGCCATATAGCCCGGTAACAATAGAGATTAAGGAGGCAAAGAGACAGCCAACAAACCGGGTTACATTAAGGGATGAGGGCGATTTTGAAAGTAGCTTTTTTTTGGAAGTTGGTACAAAACAGTTTGAAATAAAGGCGTCCGATTGGAAAACGGAGGAATTAATAAAAAAATACGGTCGGCAGATATTGGGATTAACGGACGAAAATATTGCAATACTTATATGGCAATACATTTATCCGGATTTAATGAACGAAGCTAAAAAACAAATTTATGGCAAATAGGACAAAAGCCCCGGTTATTGACAACCCGGAATTGTTAGACCGGATAATTGGAAACATACAAAACGGATTGGTTGATAATTTACCGTGGTTGGACTTTGCGTTTGGCAGGGCGGAAAGACTTGTTAAGGCAAACGCAAACCAAAAACGATATTACACGCCAAACGTATATACCGGGCAAAACGATTACATGGAAGTAACGCCCGATGCAAATATTGGTAACTTTTGTTTCTTTTGGGTTGACGACCCGCAAAATGTAAGTTGGGAACCCGGCGTTGATATTGGTATAAAAACGCCATTTTCGATTATATTTTGGTTTGATTACAGAAAGATATACAACAGTGACAGCAAAAGGAATAAAGAGGATTTGAAACGGCAAATATTGGACGTTTTGAACGGCGGTTTTTGGTTGAGAAACGGAAATTATAAAATCAACAAAGTATATGAATTGGCGGAAAACATTTACCGGGGGTTTTCGTTGGATGAAATAGACAACC
>OHLQ01000059.1_pt1 | contig 77250 bp, 69 predicted proteins | sample 1569081 | NCBI WGS metagenome assembly OHLQ01 (sample SAMEA3879585, study PRJEB24766) | human gut metagenome | biome: human-associated habitat; feature: feces | place: USA | collected 1985/1987 | reverse complement strand
AAGAGGAACAGGGGCAATTCAAAAGCGTGGTGCTTGAGGTCTTCAACCCCGAACGCAGCTCCCGCCCGCAGCCTGCCGAAGTCATCGTACTCGGCAAAAAAATGGCGGTTTCCGGCGGCTACGAAAAGGAATTGAACCGGGTTTTGCAGGGACAGGGCGGCAACGGCAACTCTGCCAACGCGCAATCCGCCGCCGATGACAACTCTGCCGTTTCATCGTTCGCCTCCCGCCTCGGCAAACTCTTCGGCGGAAGATAACCCGCCGGCCGTATCCGGCATCTCTCCGGCAAAATCTTCGGCTGCTGGTAAGCCTGTCAGCCGTGTCCGTTCCCTCTCTCCGGTAAGCTCTCGGCAGAAGGTAGCATCGCACGTTATAGCTATTACCTCTCATTACGTAGCAATAAAGATACCGAAAAAATACTTTTCCGTTATATACTCACCCAACCGCAAACTGTTTTATCTTTTTTACTCTTCCTTATGCAGATAAACCGATATGCTGATAGAAGCCACAATAATTGCCGGTACCCACACCGCAAACCAAGCCGGAATATAAGAATTTATGCCAAAAGCCGACACGACCTGCGAAGTAAAATAAACCGTAAACCCTGTTGCAATACCCGACACAATCATCAGCAGAACACCCCCTTGCCGCTGGCTGGCCTTGAGCGAAAAAATTCCCGCCACCAAAACCATTGCCATCAAAAAGAACGGCAATGCAATCAGGCTTAAATAACGCATTTTATACCGCTGTACCGAAAAGCCCGACGTTTCATAAAACTTTATCGTATCCGGCAGATTCCAAAACGAAATTGCTTCCGGATCCACAAAGTTATCTTTTATCCGCTGCAAGTTCATCTCCGTCGGATATTTCAGGTTGTTCAATACTTCCGCCTGTTCTCCGGCCTTATAAATCCGCACATCGCGCAAATTCAGCTCCCCGTCTTCAAGCGTCGCAATAAAAGCTTCTATCCGCCGTTTCACTTGCGTCCTCTCATCAACCTCTATAATACTGATATCACGCAGCCACAACACATCATCCTGCAAATTCAGGCTGCCTGCGTTAATTATGGCAACAGTATCATTCCCCTTGCCTTCGCGTATCCACAAGCCTTTGTTTGAAAAAAGAAAAGCATTCGGGTTGTCCGTTGACAGCCGGTAAGACAGCGTCTCTTTTAGTTCATACAATTTAGCCGAAATCGGATTAAATACCGCCACCCAAAACAGCCCTATGCCAAACACGGCCAGAAGCACCGGTGTCAAAACGCCCCAGATGGAAACGCCCGACGCCCGAATAATGACAAATTCATTCGTTTTGCTCAACCGCCAAAAGGCTATCATCGTTGATACCATAATCACAAAAGGCACCACCTTATCCACCGTTTCCGGCAGCTTTGCCACCACATATTGCAGCAAAAAACCGACCGACACATCATGCCTGCCCGACGTCTTGCGCAATATCTCTATCATGTCAAACATCATAATAATCGCGCAGATAACTGCCAGAACAAATAAAAAGTTTAATATCGTCTGTTTGATTAAATATGAGCCTAAAATCGAATTCGGTTTCATCATCGTCCTGATTTCCTAAAAATAGCCGGTAGACAGATATCGTTCCACGCTGTCAGGCAAAATAACCACCAGCCGCTTGTTGACAAACTCGTCGCGCCTCGCCAGTTCCGCCGCGGCAGCAACCGCAGCTCCTCCCGAAATGCCAATCGGCAGCCCTTCGGTTTTGGCAACGGTTTTCGCCATTTCTATAGCTTTTTCATCACCGATTTTAACCACCTCATTAACCAGTGATTTATCATAAAAAGGCGGCACAAATCCCGCGCCGATTCCCTGTATTTTATGCGTACCTTTCGCTTCCCCGCTCAAAACGGCGCTGTTTTCCGGCTCCACCGCCGCCACATACAAATCCTGATTATACGTTCGCAACACCGAAGCAATGCCAGTCAAAGTGCCTGACGTTCCCACGCCTGCGACCAACGCGTCAAAATCGCCGCCGGTATCTTCCAGTATCTCCATCGCCGTTCCCATTCTGTGTGCATTCGGATTCGCTTCATTGTCAAACTGGCTCAAAATAACCACATTCGAATTACGCTCTTTCAGCATCTCTGCCTTATGAATGGCTCCGTTCATGCCGTCTTCCGCCTGCGTCAGAATAACCTCCGCCCCCAGATGCCGCATCAGACGGATTCGTTCTTCCGACATATTCTCCGGCATTACAATAATCAGCTTATACCCTTTAGCGGCACAAAAAGCGGCTAAGGCAATTCCCGTATTTCCCGACGTTGCCTCAACAAAAATTGTTTCATCATTTATACCGTCTCTCTCCTGACGTTCCAGCATGGCCAGCGCAATTCTGTCCTTAATTGAAAACAGCGGATTATACATCTCGCACTTTGCCAGTATTTCCGCATTGAACCGCAGCTTTGTTGCCAGATTTCCCAGCCGCAACAACGGCGTATGTCCGACAAGTTCCGTAATTGAATTATAAATCTTCTGCATTTATTGATTCTCCACGACTTGCTCTATAAAACCTACCAATCCGCACATATCTTTCCGCTCGGCACGCGCTGCCAGAATAATGGCTTTCGCCTCAGCAACCGCCGTTTCCAAATCGTCGTTAACAATGACATAGTCATAGAAAACGCTTTCCCTGACCCTCTTTTCCGCCTGAGCCATCCGCCGGTCAATAACTTCCGGTGTATCCGTCCCGCGATTGACCAAACGCTTCCGCAAAATTTTCAGAGAAGGCGGAACCAGCGCAATCGCTTTCACTCTGTCGCCGGCCAAAGCGCGGAGCTGCTGCACGCCGGGATAATCCAAATCCAGAATAACGTCTTTCCCCTGACACAGCAAATCGTCAACCAGCTTCTTCGGCGTTCCGTATTTTGGCCCGAAATCGGAATCGACATATTCATACAGGGCTTTTTCCTCAACCAACTCTTTAAACTTGTCCTCGTTGATAAAATAATAATCTTTGCCGTCCGTTTCTCCCTCGCGTTTTGTGCGCGTCGTTACCGAAACCGACAGCTGAATATTGTCAAGCTCCTTAAGCAAGCCCTTAATAAGCGAACTTTTGCCGCCGCCGCTCGGCGCGGAAAAAATAAACATCGTGCCCTGTCTTTGGATTCTGCAACTCTGCTCCGTCATAAATTCCCTCACAAAACTTTCAAGAATACATTGCTCTTTTTAATTTTCCTGCCCTATAATATATATTATAAAATGCATAAATAAAGCTTTATTTTAAGGATTACACCATGATTGTCAAAAACATTCTTTTAACCGGAGCCTCTTCCGGAATCGGCGAAGCCTTGGCTCTTTACTACGCCGGACAACCCGAAACCGAAAATATTTTCATCTGCGGACGCAATCAACAGCGTTTACAGGCCGTTAAGGAAGCCTGTAAAAATGCCGGAACGGCAAAAATCCACGCCCGGATACTGGATGTCGCCGACCGTTCTGCCGTAGAACAATGGATAAACGAAGCCGAACAGACCGCTCCTCTTAACCTTGTTTTTGCCAACGCCGGAGTCGCCACGCTGGAAGAAACGCCCGAAAATATCTTCAACACATTCAACATAAACGTTATGGGTGTCGTCAATACCATTACCCCGACCGTAGAAATTTACAAAAAACGTTCTGACAAAGATAAAATCATCGCCATAACCGCTTCCATTGCCGGCTATCACGGCCTGCCCGCCTGCCCCTCTTACAGCGCCACCAAAGCCTGCGTCAAAACCTACGGCGAAGCGCTGCGCCTGAACCTCCTGCCTTACGGCATCCAGGTCAACACGATTTGCCCCGGCTTCGTCCGTTCCCGCATTACCGACAAAAACACCTGTCCGATGCCGTTTTTTATGGAAGCGGAACCCGCCGCCGCCCTGATTGCCCGCCGCATACAGAAAAACGTCGGCCTGATTGCCTTCCCCTGGCCGATGCGCTTTGCCGTCTGGCTCGGCAGCATTCTGCCCAACGCCGTCAGCGATTTTATATACAAACGCCTGCCTTACAAGGTATAAAACGCCAAAATCGCCGATTAACGGCATATTTTCCCTACTTTTTTCTTGACTTTCCCGCCGTTTAAAGCTAAAAGGTCAGGCAATTCTCTATGCGGTGCAGCATAAAGAAAGTTTTTAATATGCACAAGTCCGCCTCCAACCGAGGGTCTGGCATTTTTTGAAAATAAAATATAATGGCAAATACTGCAGAAATTAAAATTCCCGAAATGACCGAAAACTTTGAAGACCTGCTGAACGAACAGTTTGGCGGCAAAGGCATTGTCGGCACGGTCATGAAAGGAACAATCATCCGCCTGACCGACGATTTCGCCACCGTTGACGTTGGTTTGAAATCCGAGGGACGCATTCCGCTGCGCGAATTCGGCAAAAACGACGAATTGAAAGTCGGCGACGTTGTTGAAGTTCTGGTTGACAGATATGAAGACAAAGATGGCAACATCGTCTTGTCCCGTGAAAAAGCCCGCCGTGAAGAAGTATGGCAGGATCTGGAAAAGATGATGAACAACAACGAAAGGGTAAACGGCGTTATCTTCGGACGCGTTAAAGGCGGCTTTACGGTTGACCTCAACGGCGCCATCGCATTCCTGCCGGGCTCGCAGATTGATATCCGCCCGATTAAGGACATTACTCCGTTAATGGGCATTTCCCAGCCGTTCCAGATTTTGAAAATGGACAAGGTTCGCGGCAACATCGTCGTATCCCGCCGTGTCGTTCTGGAAGAAACCAGAGCTTCCGCGCGCGCTGAACTGATTGACACCATCAAGGAAGGCTCCGTTCTTGAAGGTATCGTCAAGAACCTCACCGATTACGGCGCATTCATTGATTTGGGCGGCGTTGACGGTCTGTTGCACGTTACCGACATTTCCTGGAAGAGAATCAACCACCCGGCAGAAGTTCTGTCTCTGGGTCAGACGGTTAAAGTACAGGTTATCAAATTCAACGAAGACACCCAGCGCATCAGCCTCGGCATGAAACAGCTGGAAAATGACCCGTGGCAGGCGGTTGCCGACAAATACAAAGTTGGCGAAGTCTACAAAGGAAAAGTTACCAACATCACCGATTACGGCGCATTCATTGAACTTGAAGACGGCATTGAAGGCCTCGTTCACGTTTCCGAAATGAGCTGGACTCGCAAAAACGTACATCCGGGCAAAATCGTTTCCACTTCGCAGGAAGTTGAAGTCAAGGTTCTGGAAGTCGATCCCGAAAAGCGTCGTATCAGCCTCGGTATCAAACAGTGCACCCCGAATCCTTGGGCTGCCTATGTTGAAGAACATCCGCTGGGTTCCGTCATTGAAGGCAAGATTAAGAACATCACCGAATTCGGTCTGTTCATCGGCCTGTCTGACGAAATTGACGGCATGATTCACTTGTCTGACATCTCTTGGGAAAAATCCGGCGAAGAAGCCGTTAAGGATTACACCAAAGGCCAGACAATTGAAGCCAAAATCATTGATGTTGACGTTGAAAAAGAACGTATCAGCCTCGGCATCAAACAGCTGTCTGAAAACAATATCGCCATGACTTTGGATTCCCTAAAGAAAGGCGACATCGTTAAAGCCGTTGTAACCGGTGCTGACGAAAAAGGCGTTCAGGTAACGGTTCAGGGCATCGCAGCCACTATCAAAAAGGCTGATTTGTCCAAAGAAAACAACGATCCTATGAGCTACAAGGAAGGCGACGTCTTGGAAGCGAAACTGACCTCCGTTGACCGCAAAAACGCTAAGCTTGGCGTTTCTGTAAAAGCTTATGAGATTGAAGAAGAAAAGAAAGCTCTGGAAGAATATTCCGGTGCCAACACTTCTTCCGGCTCTGCTCTGGGTGAAGCTCTGGGTGCAGCCCTAAAAAACAAAGAATAATTTTCTTTGCCCAAAGAAACACCCCGTACCATTGGTTCGGGGTGTTTTTTTACTGCCAACGTTACTGTGCGATTCCCTTTTCTCTGCTTGGCTGATTTGCCGCAATCTCAATACGGAACAAACCGTATACGATAATAAAAATCCGCGTCGTCATTTTTCGATTTCGGCTTTTCCTTCCACAATTTAAACAGCATTTCTGCATTTTGCCGTTTCAATACGACATCCAAGCTGCCGTCTTTCGTATAGCAGGTGCAAACATCATCTCGTCTTTCGTAACAAGGATTACAAACGCTGACATCTTCATTCAACGCCCAAACTCCCCCCATTGCACTCTCCAACGGTGTCCTGTCCCGCCTCCCGCCGGAAGCCAAGCCTTTGCTTTCAGCCAAACTGATATAATTAAAGCCAACGTCATAAGCATTAATCGGAAAAAGCCCGAAATTCAAGGCTCCAAACGTATGCGACCCTTTGCCTAACAAAATATTGTAAGCCTTATAGGTCGTTGTTATTTCCTTTTTTTCTTCATCATAAACAATGCTTTTGGGTTTAAATAACAACTGTTTCGCATACATGCAAAATACCGGATTATTCGTTTTTCCGTAATACATGTGATATATCGTCCCCGCAAAAGGGTGCACGAGAATATTTGGATTTTTCAGCCAAATGCTTGCCTCCGAATTTCCGTCATAAAAACGATTCCGATAGCAGCTGTACCTGTCGCCAATCCACTTTTCTTTCGCATCATAACGGTCAAATATTTTCGGCTGATAATCGTAACGGTAAAAAGCCGAATAAATCATGCTTTTTTCCCGCATCTTAACCAAATCGGTTTTCGTTTTTCCATCTAAATCGCACATAGGCTGCAATGGAACTTTCTCTCCCGCTGCACAACATTTTCCCTGAAAGCAAAGTAACATCAGCCCCCCAACGGCTAAACTCAAAATATGATGCATTTTCCCTCCGTCCGATAATCATATTTAGAATCTAGGATAATAATGTAAATAATTTCTAAACGAAAATCTTCCCCGGCTCTTTCAGAAAAAGCAACCCAATTCCTAAAAACATCTCTCTTAAAAAACACCTGTAAGAAGGCACTCCCTCCAAACCCATTATTTACAACACAAAAACACGCCGTTTAGAAAATAAACGGCGTATTTAAATAGTGTATTTAAACAATGTATTTAAACTATTCTCCGTCCTCTGTTTCCTGCACCAAAACATCTTCTTCAACAACAACCGGCTGGTCTGCCGTTGAATTTACCGGTGCGACTTCAACGCCGGGATCTCCGGGAAGCGGCTGCATATCGCCATTGTTCCCGGCAGCATTGGCATTGCTGTTGGAATTATAATTTCCCGGAACTGTTACCGCTGAAGCCGAATATGTTTCAATAATCATAACGCCGCCGTTATCGGCATTAGCGGGAGCATTGCTCGCATTGTTCGTATTGCTTGCGCCCGCAATCGCCTGGCTGACAATCAAAGCCAACGCAGCCACCGCCAGAAGCCCCATAAATATTTTATTCATCTTTATTTCCTCCAAAATTAAAATGATACGATGAACATATAATCCTGCCAATCCGCCTTTCAACCCCGACACAAGACAAAACTGCCCTCTGGCACTATCACACTCCATTCTCTCCGCGCACTTCTATCACCGCACAGAACAAACAAAAAACGGCAGAATTTCTCCTGCCGCACTAAACGTTAATAATCAAAAATAAAACTTAATTCCTCCGGTGAAGACGCCGCCCCACTTGATTTCGCCGCGCCCGTCAATCGGAATTGACTGATAACGGGCTTCCCCAAACAATGCTATCCGTGAAGACAAATTTACCGAACCGTTAAGTCCGACTCCGAAATAATATCGCCCGTGATACGCATGTCCGTGGTGATAATCATAAAGATAATCCCCGTGGAACCACTCTTCCTGGAGAGCATATCCCGTATGAACCATCAACGCCAGATGCCCATAGCTTGAACTCAGGAATTTAACGCCCAAATTCAGCCCTAATGTCATAGTCGACAAAGTATTGGTTTCCGCGCTGAAGCCATCGTCATAAAGAGAATTGACCGACAGATAGCTGCCTTCTATCTCTCCGATAAACAACCCGGCTTCTGCTCCAACCCGCACACTAAATGCCGGCGAAGCCATATCGTTCACCAAAGCGGCGCCTGCTCCAAATCCGGCATAAAAATCAACGCCGTCTCCAAACAAACCCGCTCCCCTGTCATAATAACGAAAGCACTGGGCATTAACGTTATTCACACATACTGCACAGATGACAACTATCGTCGCCATTACTGTAAAAAGTCTTTTTTTCATATATATAAGTAATTAGTTTAGTAAGATAATTATACCCTATTTTTCCGTTACATGCAACAAAAATTCCTCCGCAAAGTTTATTTTATTCCGATTAAATTTGTTCATCATAACAAAAAAGCAGGGAAAGTGAGAGCATACGCCCCCAATCTTTCCCTGCTTATTCTTAATGCGCCAGAGCCTTGACTTCAGACTTCGACATCCCCGTTTTATTACGGAAAACGCCGAAATTAAAGCCCACAGATAACATCAGAGCGTTATATCGTTCCGATGAACTATTCTGGATAATTCCAGAAAGTCTTCTCCACTGGGCAGTCAAATAAAGACTGTTTCCCGTAGAGAAAAATCTGTGTTCAAATCTCACGCCAGCTGTCGGGTACATATAGTTTCCCCAACTGCGGAATGAGATTTTATTGCCCGCCTCATCGGTTGTTTCCTTTGAGTCGGTTTCATAAGATTCAAATCCTATGCCACCGAATAAAAACAACCGATTTTGATTGTAAGCATCAAACTTAAACGGCTGAACAGCCGCCCAGCTCTCTGCCCGGAAACTCCAATAATCCTCACCAGCGTTAACCGCATTGTGAGTATATTTGGACTTTCCGACTTCTCCCTGCAGACCTACGGCCCACCAGGAACGGCTATATTCCAAACCTGCTCCGATGACGGGAGAATTAACATTTTCAGCCAGCTGATAACCGGCATAAATATTAACACCCCAACCGTACTTATCGGCCGAGCGAAGCACAACCTTTCCTGCATCAGGATCATCTTCAGAAACACCCTTTACACTATCACAGATAGCGTAATAAGTGTCTCTTTTAGAATCCCTGCCTACCACTGCTTCGGTAAAACGAGTGTCAACACTCGTTTTTTCCAACGCAGCAATAGTAGCCGGATTCATTACCGTTTTTTCCACAATTGTGGGACGGTAAATGACCGTGTCCTGCCGGGCCGTTAGTTTATTCGTAACAGACAAAAATACCACACGTCTTACAACGCATGTATCTTGCCCTTTAATAAAAGAAGACACTGACGCGATAGTGTCTTTCTGATTTTTAACTAGGTATTCCATACACGCCTTTGCGTCACGTGTATTAATACCGTTAACAACTCTCTGAGCACTAGCGGCTATCGCCACCAATGCAAAAACAATCACGAGGACTGCCTTAAAGAAAAAATTTGTCTTCATATGTTAAAAAATTTAATTATTTCACATAAAAAAAGACGTTTTGAATTCTTCCAGAGAGTGTATGCAAATAATCCCGAAAGACCACTTCATAATAAACTCTACAATAATTCAAAACGCCTAAAAATACTTTTACATCCTTACTATAACATTTTTTACACTCCTTTGCAATACTTTTTTGTGGATTCCGTCCATTAAACCCGTATTTTTTCTAAATTTTTAAACAAATAGACTCTAATCGCCTGCTCCACCTACCCTTTGTTATGCTTTTTGAACTTTTTCATAAAAAAGGAGCAGTAAATTTAGGGATTACCTAAAATTTACTGCTCCAATAATGTGGTCTTTCTCTCTAGAAAGACATGTTGACACCAAGGTTCACAAACGGTCCCCCGTTGTCAAATTCCTGCGTACCGCCATCATGCTCCACTTTCGGCAGAACACGATATCCGGCTTCGCCGATAAGTTGGAATCTCTTTCCAAAACCCCAGGCACCACGCAGGAATGCTCCAAACGTAAAGCCATAATTTTTGGAAAAAAGCTCGGCATCGTCCTTATCCGATTTCTGCATGGCATAGCCGGCAGTACCGAGTACGGCAATGTAGGAACGATAGTCCCTGTCTTGCCAAAACTTCCAACCCAGATTTCCGGCTGCTACAAAAGTATTGTAGTAGCTGTTTAATGTCGGATATTTAGCCCTGCTGTAAGAACCCTCAAGTTCAAACAAAAAATAACAGGTTTCATATCCCAACCGGCCGGTAAACACAGGATTCACTTTCCCGTCAATATAATTTGCTCCACCGAGCAAACTAACATTGACACGGTGAACATTCGACTTATCTGCCCGTTGGTGTTCAGGCAAATAAGCATTCCGTTCACCACGGAGGATTTCTTTTTTGTTCTCCTGAGAGATGTCGTTTGACATCTTTTCAAGATAAACCGTCGTATCCCGACGAGATACAAGTTTCCCGTCCAAGATAAACCCTTTACGCTTTTCAACGTAACGAATTCCTCCTTCTTTTTTTACCTCCGACACTGCCAAAATAACAGTATCAGAAGGGTTTTCTACAAGATGCCGACCGGCTTGCTTGGTAGACCAGCCTAGTTCAACACCATTTACAACTCTCTGAGCACTAGCGGCTATCGCCACCAATGCAAAAACAATCACGAGGACTGCCTTAAAGAAAAAATTTGTCTTCATATGTTAAAAAATTTAATTATTTCACATAAAAAAAGACGTTTTGAATTCTTCCAGAGAGTGTATGCAAATAATCCCGAAAGACCACTTCATAATAAACTCTACAATAATTCAAAACGCCTAAAAATACTTTTACATCCTTACTATAACATTTTTTACACTCCTTTGCAATACTTTTTTGTGGATTCCGTCCATTAAACCCGTATTTTTTCTAAATTTTTAAACAAATAGACTCTAAACGCCGCCTTCTGCGCTTCAGCAGCTAAACACCTTTTCTTTAACCCGCTAATCTTACAATATTTTAATCCTTTACTTTTAAATCCGCCTTTGTTAAAATCATTCCCGGTTTGATTTTTATTGGAGTGAACGAAACGATGTCTTATAAAGAAGAACAAGGGTTAGACAAACAATTTAATGCCGAAGAAATAGAAAAACGCTGCGATGCCTACTGGAGCGCCAACGAAGTTTACAAATACGACGCGACCCAAAGCCGGGACAACAGCTTTGTGATTGATACACCGCCGCCGACCGTTTCCGGTTCGCTGCATATCGGACACATCTTCAGCTACACCCAAACCGACATCATCGCCAGATACCAGCGCATGCAGGGAAAATCTGTATTCTACCCGATAGGCTGGGATGACAACGGCCTCCCGACCGAACGCCGCGTTCAAAACTACTATAACATCGCCTGCAACCCTAAAGTTGCCTATGACCCGGCATTTAAACCGGTTCATGTAGAAAACGCCAAAGAAGAGCGTAAGGAAATCTCTCGCAAAAACTTTATTGAAGCCTGCGAAACCCTGACCGCCGAAGATGAAAAAATTTTTGAAAACGTCTTCCGCCGCATCGGACACTCCTACGACTGGAACCTGACGTATTCCACCATCAGCCCGTCATCCATAAAAATCTCTCAGGCCTCATTCCTTGACTTATATAAAAAAGGCAAAGTCGTTGCCGTAGAAGCGCCGATTATGTGGGACGTTACGTTCAAATCGGCCGTATCTCAGGCGGAAGTGGAAGACAAGGAAATGGAGGGCTTTTTCCACGACATTCGTTTCAGCGTTAAAGACAGCGACGAAACCTTTACCATCGCCACCACCCGCCCGGAACTGCTGGCAGCCTGTCTGGCCATTGTCGCCCACCCGGACGACGAACGCTACAAACATCTGTTTGGCAAAACTGCTATTGTCCCTCTGTTTGACATTCCGGTACCGATTGTTCCGTCCGAACACGCCGAAAAAGACAAAGGAACCGGCATTATGATGGTCTGCACGTTCGGCGACGCTGCTGACGTTGCCTGGTGGAAAAAATCCGGCCTGCCGATTAAACAAATTATCGGCTTGGACGGCAAAATTATGAACATCACCTATGGCGAGGGCGTCTTTAATACGCTGAATAAGGAAGAAGCCCAAAAGAACTTCAGCCAGATTATCGGCCTGCCTGCGCATATTGCCAAAAAGAAAGTGGCCGAAATGCTGAAAGAACAGGGATATCTTATCGGCGAACCGAAAAAAATCGTCCACCCCGTAAAATTTTACGAAAAGGGCAATCTGCCGTTGGAATTCGTATCCTCCCGCCAGTGGTTTGTCAACCTGATGGATATGAAACAGGAAATGCTCGCCGCCGGACGTAAGATCGAATGGCTGCCGGCATATATGCAGCATCGTTATGAAACCTGGACCGAAGGGCTGAATCAGGACTGGTGCATCAGCCGCCAGCGTTACTTCGGCGTTCCCTTCCCCGTCTGGTATAAAGTTGACGCCAACGGCAATATAGACTATAATCAGGTTATCCTGCCGGACGAAAACCGCCTGCCGATTGACCCGATGGCAGATACCCCTACCGGATATGCCGAGTCGCAGCGCAATCAGCCTAACGGTTTTGCCGGTGACCCTGACGTTATGGACACTTGGGCTACGTCTTCCCTGACCCCGCAAATTGCTATGGCAATGGCAAAAGACGGCTCCAATCTGTCTATGCCGTTCGACATTCGCCCGCAGGCTCACGACATTATCCGTACTTGGGCTTTCTACACGATTGCCAAAAGCCTGATGCACGAAAATACAATTCCGTGGCACAAGACGCTTATCAGCGGCTTTATCCTTGACCCTGACCGCAAAAAAATGAGCAAATCCAAAGGCAACGTCGTAACGCCGATGCACCTGATAGAAAACCATTCCGCCGATGCCGTCCGCTACTGGGCTGCCAAGGCTAAACTCGGCGCCGATACGGCTTTTGAAGAAAAAATGATGCAGCAGGGGCGTAAACTGGTCGTTAAAATTTACAACGCCAGCAAATTCGTCTTTATGATTGTCGGCAACTCAACTTCCGCCGACTATGCCAAAGACATAACCGCCGCCTTGGACAAATCCTGGCTCAAAAAACTTGCCGATACCGTAAAATCCGCCAGACAAAGCTTTGAAAACTACGACTATTCGCTGGCTTTGGACGCGATTGAAACCCGCTTTTGGGACTTCTGCGACAACTATGTTGAAATCGTCAAGAAACGCGCTTATTCTGCCGACAACGCTTCGGCAATCGCCACGCTTAAGCTTTCTTTGGATTCGTTTATCAAACTGCTGGCGCCTTTCTGCCCGTTTATAACCGAAGAGGTTTATCAGGCACGCCCGTGGAAACAGGATTCGGAAATTTCCGTCCATAAAGAACTCTGGTCATCGCTGAATATTCTTGAAACAGCCGCTGCGGACAATTCGCTGCTGTACGACACCGTATCTGCCGTTTCAACCGAAATCCGCAAACAAAAGACTATAGAAAACAAATCGCAGAAAAACCCTGTTTTAAGCCTGACCGTCAAAGCCGATGAACAGACGATTTCCTGCCTGAAAGGCAATGATGCCGACCTGTTGAACGTCGGTAATATCATTGAAAGCGGCATTTCTTACCAGCCGGCGACAGAATTAAGCATTGAAAACATTATGCTTGACCAAAATTTCGTTCCCGAAAAGAAGAAAGCAGGCTAACTAAAAAATTCTTCTGACTGCACAAAACCCCGTGCATTTTTTCGCACGGGGTTTATTTTTTACCTCATATATTCTCTTTCAAATTACCACCGCTCGAAATCAAACAATTTTTTGCATCCGGCATCAGGCTTCTTCCGCAGCAAAATATATAAGGCGCCAGCCCCTCCTTTTGCTTCCACCGGATTTTTAAATCCCAAAATCAACGGGCTTATTTCCGAATGCGAAAGCCAATTCGGAACAGATTTGCGCAACACGCCCTTTGTACTGAACAATGTATCGTCAATTCCTTTTCCGGTTACAATCAGAACACACCTTTTGCCGGAATTATACGCCGCTTTAATAAAATCGCAGACCTGCTCAAAAGCTGCCTTTTCCGTTGTTCCATGCAAATCAAGAACAGCCTCTACTTTAAACTCTTCCCGTTTAAAACGCTTCGCCAATGTTCCGTCCATTTGCGAAAAATCGTCTTTAGCTACACTTTTCCCGCTCTTCAGGATTTCAAAAGTTACCGTTACCTCTTTGTCTTTTCTGATTTTAATTTCCTTCGGTTCAATATCGTCTGTATGGCGGTTTGTCCGTAAACGCCTGACTCCTTTAACCACCTCCTGCCAAACATCACTATCGGCCATTGACTTTAACCTCGGTTCCTTTAGGCAATAGAATAAAATAGCGTCCTTTTGAATTCATCCGCCCCGCATATTTTAATGCGTCTTCGCCATGCCCCCAGAAATAGTCGCCGCGAATGCCCCCTTTTATGGCACTGCCGACATCTTCGGCCATAACTACACGGTTCAATGCCTCTCCGTCCGGCCCGGAAGTTTCAAGCCACATCATTGTCCCCAACGGAATATAAGATTTATCTACCGCCATGCTTCGTCCCGCAACCAACGGCAGCCCCATCGCACCAATCGGACCGTCGGCATTCACGATTTTATGAAAAATGTACCGGTCATTAAGAAGCATATTCCTCTTCGCCTTATCCCCGTTTTTCCGCAGCCAGTCACGAATTTTCGGCATCGATGCCTCCCCCGGCTTAATCAAGCCTTTTTCCAGCAAAATTGAACCGATTCCCCTGAACTTATGCCCGTTATTGTCCGCATATCCGACGCGAACCTCTTTTCCGTCAGGCAAAGTTGCAACTGCTGCTCCCTGAATCTGCATAATATAAATGTCAACAGGATTATCTCCCCACAAAATAACCGGAGCATCTAATCTGCCTTCATCAATTTCCTGCCGGGTATAATACTTAACCAGCTTCCCGTTTTTAACCCGTCCTACCAGCCGTCGGTCTGGCAAACCGGCATCAAAATCCCGCAGATTAACCTCTACCAAATCTTTTGGTTTGCCGTATATCGGATATTGATATTCCCCTTCGCGTATAAAACTTGCTCTCAGATTAGCTTCATAATAAGACGTAAATTTGCCATAGGGAGAACCGTTGACAATAACGGCATACGGCTCGAAATTTTGCCGGATATATGCTTTTAGCTCATTAGGCTCTTTAATCTTCGCCATTTTTCCGCAATGTTTACGATAAGAAACCAGAGAATATTCTACAACGCCGCTCTTTAAACTTTGCTGCCGCATTTTCTGCAATGCATCACAGACATCGCCTATAGCCTTCCCAAACATACGGAAGTCATCTTTTTCCCATCCTGCCAATGCGGAAAAATCGCTTCTCTTAAGTTCAAAAGACGAAGGAACAACCGGTTCAACAGTCTTGTCTTCCCCCGAACAGGAAGCAAGAAACAATCCTATTGCAAAAATAAGTCCCCGTTTCAGCATTTTTTAGTCGAACAAAGCAGCCAGTTGTTAACCCGTGGATTTAACGGTTTTTCAAACGTCCATACGTCCGAAATCGTCTGGACATAATTCTCGTCACCCTCAATAACTTCGCCTTCAGCGTTTTTCAAAAGATTTACCTGCTCGCTGACAAACTTCACAACTAAGTTAACCCTGTCATCGTCAACAAATCTGACCGATTCGACTTCCGTTTCGACAAAGCCGATTAAATCCGTTTCCGAAATTATTCCCTGTTTTTTCCTGTCATTAATAACCTTTTCAAACTTTTTCAATAATTCGCTGTTAACCAGCTTGGCCAGCGTTCCCGAGTCCCCCTTGCTAAACGCCGCCAAAATCATTTCAAACGCTTTCTGCGCCCCTTTTATAAAAACATTCTTATTAAAATTCGGAATTTTAACCAATTCTCTGTCAAGCGGCGATAAATTGCTCATATCAGGATTCTCGCTGCCCTCATTTAATGCATTTTTTCGCAATTCCTTATAAACCTTTTCAAACTGCTCTTTCGGTATCATAATCACTTTTGCGTCATCGGCGCCTGTTCCCAGAACGCTCTTCAATTTGCTAAAGATAACAATCACCAAAACCAGTAAAAATATAATATCCAAATATCCTGACATTTCCTCACCTCTGTTAAAATTATACATAATATAGCGTCAAATATCTTTATTATCAACTATTATATTTGACGTATAAAAATAAAACCCTATATTATAAGCAAAAAGTAATTTTGATGAAAGGATGGCAAAACGATGACCAACACTTCCGAACAGGCTGAAGTAACCCTAAATATGCAATACATCAGAGATATGTCTCTGGAAGTTCCTCATGCTCCGGAAATTTTTTCCAAGCTTAATTCCCAGCCAAAGCTCAACGTTGATTTAAACATAGACGTCAATAAATTAAATGAAAATAACTTTGAAGTAACGCTTAATCTGCGCATTGATGCTGACATAAACGAAGAAAAGTTGTTTATTTTCGAACTTGCTTATGCGGCAGCCTGTACAGTTCAACTTCCGGAAGAAAAACTTGAACCTGTCTTATTCATCGAAATCCCCAAGCTTCTGTTCCCGTACGCCCGGCAGATTATATCTTCCAACCTGGCTAATGCAGGCCTGCCGCCGCTTATGCTGACTCCCGTAGATTTTGCCGCTGTCTATAGAAGCAAAAAAGAACAGATAATAAAGCCGAACTGAGATGAGATTAGCTTTATTCCAACCGGATATACCACAAAATACCGGAACGCTCTTGCGTTTGGGGGCGTGTTTGGATTTGCCTATAGATATTATAGAACCTTGCGGATTTATATTTAATGAAAAAGCAATGAAACGCGCCGGAATGGACTACCTGAATATGGCATTATACCGGCGCCATAATTCTTGGCAGGATTTTCTGGCCTGCCGTACTTTTCATCCCGAAGAATACGGAAGAATCGTTTTGCTGACAACCCATGCCGAAAAACCATATACAAACTTCAAATTTGAACCTAATGATATTATATTGATGGGCAGAGAAAGTGCCGGTGTCCCCGAAGCCGTCCATCAGGCTGCGAATGCCAGGCTTCTGATACCCATGAACAAAAATGCACGCTCAATAAATGTTGCAGTTGCAGCAGTAATGGTGGTCGGCGAGGCTCTTCGGCAAACAGATTTGTTTCCTAAATAAGTTTCCTCCTCAAATGGTTTTACGCTGATTTTAAACCTGCAACGGCATAAAATTAACAGACCTTTTTCTTAGTTTCTGACGCTCCGTTTTCAGATTATTTAAAAAATTTTTAATTTTTTTTCATTTTAGGTATAGATTTGTTGCAAAAAATGTGATATAGTCACTTCGTTTTCATAATAACACTTACAAATACCTAGGAGGTCAATCCAACATGAAGAAAAGCTCAGTTGTCACTTTCAACTCTGGAGAATATGTCGTATACCCGACACATGGCGTCGGCAAAGTAACCAACATTGCCAAACAAACTATTGCCGGCAGCGAACTCGAGCTCCTGGTCGTTAATTTCGATAAAGACAAAATGACGTTGCGCGTCCCGATGGCAAAACTGGATCAGGTCGGCTTACGCAAAATTTCTGACGAAACAACGATGAAAGAAGCCCTTGCCACATTAAAAGGAAAACCCAGAATCAAAAAAGTCATGTGGTCCAGACGTGCACAGGAATACGAAAACAAAATCAATTCCGGAAATCCTGTTGCCGTAGCAGAAGTAATCCGTGATTTGCACCGCAGCGAAAACCTGGCCGACCAGTCTTACAGCGAACGCCAGATTTATGAACACGCGTTGGAACGTCTGGCCAGCGAAGTAGCTGTTTATGATAACATTTCCCTTGAGGAAGCAAACAAAAAGCTGCTGGAAACGGTCGCCAGCCGTAATCTGTAAACAGAAAGTATCATCCTGTCAGGATGCCAAATAAAAAGAGGGTAAAGATGCCCTCTTTTTTATGTCTTCTTCCTCCCTCAATAATAAAGAAGAGCCCCTCTCGAGGGGCTCCACTCTAAAGAAAATACAAGCTTACTTCTTTTCAGGAATAGGATTCCCGTCCAAAGTAAACTTTTCGACCTTGGCGTTATTGCGCAAATCTTCAAAAATCTTCGCAATAACCTGCTGTGTAACCATATTTTTCAACTGAGGTTCAATTTCCTTCAGCTCCAGCGGCTTGGACGCTCTAACATCTTCAACCAAAATAACATGATAGCCGAATTCCGTCTTAACCGGAGTTTTGGAAAATTCACCTTTGTCCATGCTGAACGCAGCCTTGGAAAATTCAGGAACCATCATATCTTCGGTAAAATAGCCCAATTCAACCTGATCTTTAGAATATTCGTTAGCCAGTTTTACAAAATCCTCGCCTTTTTTCAACTTGGCAATAACTTCTTTGGCTTTGGCCTCAGAATCTACCAGAATATGCTTGGCTTTTACTTCCTTCTGGCTTTCAAACTTAGACTTATAGTCATTATACAAGTCTTGAACAGCCTTGTCTGTAACCCTCTCATCTACCGTTTTTTCAAGATACAATTTACGAGCCAAATCTTCCTTTGCCGTAACCAACTGTCTCTGATACTCCGGTGACTGCTCAATATTGGCAGCAGTAGCAGCCTGATATACCAGCTTGCTGTTTACAAATACGTCAAGCGTCTTCGCATAAAATTCTTCAAACGGAACCTTGTCCTGAATCTGCGGATGGTCAGCATAGCTCTGCTTCAAATCGTTGATATAAATGATTTCCCCGTTAACTTTTGCGGCAACGCCTTTATCAGCGCCGGCATTGGCATTATATACCTTAAAAGACACAAAAGAAGCAACGGCTACAACGACTACGGCAACGGCAGAGATTGTAAAACCTACGATTCTCTTTTTCATAAAAACCTCCAAAATAAAAAGTTTATCTATACTCATTTACTCATATATACTTATTTATAAAATATTCCAAGTATTTTTTATTTGGCGTTTATAACTTCTGTTGATAGTATTGACTTTATTCCATATAAACACTAAATGTAGCTAAAAGACAATATATAAGGTAATGATAATGTTAACAGACATCGCACGCAAAATTTTTGGTACAGCCAACAACCGATTCGTAAAGAAACAATACAAAATAGTCGAACAGATTAACGCTCTTGAAGATGATTTTATCAAACTCTCCGATGAAGAACTCAAAAACAAAACCCTGGAATTTCGCTCCCGATTGAAAGAAGGTGAAACGCTGGATGATATTCTGCCTGAAGCGTTTGCAACCGTCCGGGAAGCAGCAAAGCGTACATTGGGGCAGCGCCATTATGATGTTCAGCTTATCGGCGGTATCGTCCTGCATAAAGGCATGATTGCCGAAATGAAAACCGGCGAAGGCAAAACGCTTGTTGCAACGCTTGCCGCATATTTAAATGCCATAGAACAAAAAGGCGTGCATGTCGTTACTGTAAACGATTACCTTGCCAAACGCGATGCCGAATGGATGGGGCAGGTTTACCGTTTTCTGGGCTTGACTGTTGACTATATCGTTCACGAAAAAGATGACGTACAGCGCAAAGAAGCATACAATGCCGACATCACTTATGCAACAAACAATGAACTCGGCTTTGACTACCTTCGTGACAACATGAAATTTTCCCTTGACGAACGTGTCCAGCGCGATTTCAATTACGCCATTGTCGACGAAGTCGATTCTATCCTTATCGACGAAGCCCGCACTCCGTTGATTATTTCCGGTGCGGCTGAAGATTCTTCTGAAAAATACGTCCTTGTCAACAATATAATCAAACACATCAACGCTTCTGATTATGAAAAAGACGAAAAAGCCAAAAACGTTACCTTAACCGAAATCGGAATGGAACACGTTGAAGAATTGCTGAAAAAAGCCGGTTTAATTACGGACGGCGGCCTATATGACATCAAAAACGTACAGCTTGTAAACCATGTCAATCAGGCATTGCGGGCAAACATTATGTTTACCAAAGATGTCGATTATCTGGTACGCGATGGCAAAGTGCTGATTATCGACGAATTTACCGGCCGTATCATGGAAGGACGCCGTTACAGCGACGGACTGCATCAGGCGCTGGAAGCGAAAGAAAGCGTTGAAATCCAGTCTGAAAATCAGACACTCGCCTCCATTACTTTCCAAAACTACTTCCGCCTTTATCCCAAACTGGCCGGTATGACCGGTACGGCAATGACGGAAGAAACCGAATTTGGCGACATCTATAATTTGGCCTGTGTTGAAATCCCGACCAACCGCCCGGTTATCCGTAAAGATGAGCATGACTGCATTTACCGTACCGAACGCGAAAAACACAAAGCCATTATTGACACAATAAAAGAATGCCACGCTAAAGGACAGCCTGTTCTTGTCGGCACGACATCGGTTGAAAAATCCGAAGCCATTGCCAAATTGCTGAAAGAACAGACCGACATAAAATTTGAAGTCTTAAATGCCAAACACCACGAGCGGGAAGCAACCATCGTTGCCGAAGCAGGCGTTTATGGCGCCGTAACCATCGCTACCAATATGGCTGGCCGCGGAACCGACATCCAGCTCGGCGGCAACCCGGACGTTGCGTTGAAAAAACGCCTGAACGGAAATGAAACGCCTGAAGAAATATCCAAACTAAAAGAAGAAATTAAAGCCGAAATTGCCGAACAAAAAGAAAAAGTCCTAAAAGCCGGCGGTTTATACATATTAGGGACGGAAAGGCACGAAAGCCGCCGTATCGACAACCAGCTGCGCGGACGTTCGGGGCGTCAGGGTGACCCGGGAACATCAAAATTTTTCCTTTCACTGGAAGATGATTTGATGCGTATCTTCGGCTCCGAGCGTATGTCCGAAGTCCTGCGCCGCCTGGGGCTGCCGGAAGGCGAAGCGCTGGTTCACCCATTTATCAGCAAAGCGTTGGAAAAAGCGCAGCAGAAAGTTGAAGAGCGCAACTTTGATATCCGCAAAAGCCTGTTAAAATACGATGACGTAATGAACGAACAGCGCAAAGTAATCTATGAACAGCGCAAAGAATTGATGTCCACTGACGATATATCCGATACGATATTGGATATGCGCCACGATTACCTCTCCGCATTAATCGGCAACAGCGTTCCTGAGGGAGCAGCGCCGGACGAATGGGATATCGTCCGCCTGAAACAGGATTTGTTTAACACAACCGGCATCAATCTTCCCGTAGAAGAATGGGCTGAAAAAAATGGTGTCGACAGTGTAGATATGGTCGAAATGATTACAAAAGAAGTCGATTCTCAAATTACAGCCAAAAATGCAGCCATACCGGAAAGCATTATCCGTCTGGTCGAAAAAAGCATCATGCTGCAAACGCTTGACCAGCTGTGGAAAGATCATATTGCCACGCTTGATTTGATGAGGCATACAATCGTTCTCCGCGCATACGGACAAAAAGACCCGCTGAACGAATACAAACGCGAAGCTTTCAATATGTTCTCAGACATGCTTGATGTCTTAAAAGAAAGAGTAACGACAATTATATGCCGGACAACTATCCAGCAAGGCAGTGATCAGGATGTAAAGGAGCAGGAACAGCGCAGGCAAAATCTGAAAATGAAAGCTGTCCACGAGTCTCCTGACGGCAGACCGCAACCTGTTGCCCCTGAAAACAGAACAGTTTCCTCCTCAACGGTAACAGAACATTCCGAATGGAAAAACATTTCCCGCAACAGTCCCTGCCCCTGCGGCAGCGGTAAAAAATACAAACACTGCCATGGAAAAGTAGCCTAAGGATACCCTGATGACCACACCGTTACTTGAAATTAAAAACCTGCATGCCCGGGTTGAAGACAAGGAAATCATAAAAGGATTGGATTTAACTGTTAATGCCGGAGAAGTGCACGCCATAATGGGGCCAAACGGAGCGGGAAAATCCTCCTTATCCAATGTTCTGGCCGGAAAAAACGGCTATGAGGTAACAGGCGGCAGTATTATGTTCAAAGGCCAAGACCTTTTGCAGATGTCAACGGAAGAACGTGCCCGCAACGGGCTGTTCCTTTCCATGCAATACCCTATTGAAATTCCTGGTGTTATGGTTTCAAACTTTTTAAAACAGTCCCTGAATTCTGTCCTAAAGCACAGAGGAGAACCTGAACTGGACACAATAGGGTTTATGAAACTGCTGAAAACAAAAGCTGCAACGCTGGATATAAATCCGGAAATGCTGAAAAGATTTGTCAATGTCGGCTTTTCCGGCGGTGAAAAAAAACGTTTTGAAACTCTGCAAATGGCTCTGCTTAAACCAGAATTTTGCATTCTGGACGAAATTGATTCCGGATTGGATATCGACGCGTTAAAAACTGTATCTGACGGCGTAAATTCTCTTCGCTCGCCTCAAAACGCATTTTTGGTAATCACCCATTACCAACGTCTGTTAAATCACATCATTCCCGATGTTGTTCACATTTTCGCCGACGGCCGGATTATCAAAACCGGAGACCGCATGCTCGCCCAACAATTGGAAAAAAGCGGCTATGCCGATTTCCTCAAAGGGGAATAGACCATGCCTGAAACGCCGCTTTTGCAAAATATCAGCCTGTTTTTAGACGATAAGCCGTCTGTATATGCCCTTCGCGAAAGGGCTCGACAATTACTGCTCCAATGCGGCTACCCTACAATCAAAACAGAAGCCTGGAAATATACCGATATCCGCCCGATTTTAAACAGTCGCCTTAAAGTTGATGCCTCTGAGCATATTTGTGGACACGACTGTTGCCGGCATAACGATAAAGCGCCATCTATTGAAATAAAATTTTGCAGTGGCAAATTGCATATAGAAGAGTACAATCTGCCGGACGGAATAAGCATAACCCCCCTCCCCTTGGCTTTGTATGAAGACAGTTGTAAACCATATCTGTTTCGTACTTTTAATCTTGAGAATCACCCGTTTGCTACCCTAAACGGCGTATATTTAGAACAGGGAATTTATATCCACATTGAAAAAGATGCCAGAATCACCCAACCGATTGTCATAAACTATTCTCAAAACGACTGCATAGATACCCAATGCCATATTCACAATATTATTGTTGCAGAAAAAAATGCACAGGCCGAAATCTTTGAAAAATTTTCATCAGATAAAAACAACTGCTATCTGCTTAATATTGTAAATGAAATTTATTTAAAACCCAACAGCAGGCTGAATCATTATAAAAAACAAAAAGAAAGCTTGTCCGGGTACCACATCGCCTTAAATGCCGCAAAAATACAGCAAGGCGCAACATACAAACAATATTATCTTGCTGAAGGCGGAAAAATCTGCCGTCAGGAAAACATTATCAATCTGGAGCAAGCCCAGTCCTCCGCTGAAATATATTCAGCTTACACCGCAAAAAAGAACTGTTTGAATGATATTACGTCCGATATAAATCATCTGCATTCGGAAACATTCTCAAATCAATACGCAAAAGCCGTTCTGGAAAGCGATTCCTCTGCTGTTTTCCAAGGAAAAATTCACATTTCCCCGCTCGCTGTCAAAACGACTGGGCATCAATTGCACAAAGCTTTATATCTAGATGGCAGAGCCCAATTAGATTGCAAACCTGAACTGGAAATATTTGCCGACGACGTAAAATGCTCACATGGGGCAAGCTGCGGCGAAATAAACAAAGATCAGTTGTTCTATCTGATGTCACGAGGTATTAATCAGGCTTCCGCAATTCGAATTTTAACCGAAGCCCATCTTAACGAAATTATAGAGCTTATCCCCAACGAAAAAATCCGCGCCGAATTTTGCGCTTAAATTTACTCCTGACTGCGATTGCCGAAAATATATTCTGCCTGATATGCCAGAGAAGAAATAAACACTGCAACACTGGCATAAATAACAAAATAAAAGCAAAACTCCCCGGCCAGGCTGTTCACCCAAAAAGGAAACCACTCATTCTGAACCCAAAATACGGTTACCGAACGAAATAAATAGGCAAAAATCAGAAAATAAAATAAAAACCAGCCTAAAATCTTATACAGATTATCAAATACCGGCCAAAAAGAACAACGAAGATTAAACCATTTTTTGCCTTGTAAAAACCGGACAAACAACACGGAGTTAACCAATAAGACAAAAACAGCCAAAATAATCATGGTAAAAATAAAAAAGAATAACAGTTCTTCACGCCAATCCTCAACTGGCTTTCGTATATTCAATGAATACGCCGCCCATCCGGCAACGCCCCAAAGCACCAAGTAAAACAAAATAAAACCAACGGTTTTTACATCTTTCAAATTAAGCTTGCAAACTATCTCCCCGCCGCTTTCGCTAATAGAATACCAACGGTTTATATACCAGGCCAATCCTCCGATAAAAGCTAAAACAGAGCCTCCCAAAGCAAACAAATTTGCCGAACAATAGAAACCCGGGCCTTCAATTCCCAACCCGCATAAAAAATTTCTCCCCAAAAATGAAGAAATAACCACGTTAAACAGTGCCGCCATGAAAGTCAACCACAAAAAACCTTTAAAACAGTCGTCTATTTTCTTTACCGGATATGTAAGCCCGCCGATAAAAGGAATAACGACTTCCCCTTCTTCGTTAACCCCGTTTTGAAATCGCTTTAGATTATTCATTCTTACCTCCGCCTGCCGCATTAAATCTCTTTAACCGACGATACGCCCGGAATACTTTTCAGCTTCGTCAGCATCATATTGTCTGAAAAGGCAAAACCGCCGTCCAGTTCTATCCGAACATCCCAATCATTAAGTTCAGGTTCCAGATAAACTTTATTCAAACCGCGCATATCCGTATATAAGACCTTCTTCACCTCAGTAACAGCTGCAATATTGTCAATAGAAATAACCAGCCCTTTCGCCTGTTCCGCAATCGCCTCGTCAAGCGTTTTGACGCTGTTTATCATAACCCGCGGATTCTCTTCTTCCGACTGCTTGTTAATCGTAACCTTAACCAGCAACGGACAACCGGTATTTATAACATCTTCATATTTGGCCAATCCGTCGGAAAACATCATTCCTTCAAAATTCCCCGTTGTATCGGACAAACCGACAAACGCATACTTATTGCCGTTCTTGCTGATTCGCTTCTGAAAATTCTCCACACAACCGGCTATGTTTGCCTTAATGCTGTCCCCTACCCTGATGTTGGCCATAACCTCCTGACAGGTCTTAACGCCAAGTTTCTTCATGCTCTCCGCATAAACGTCAAGCGGATGTGCCGAAAGGTAAAAACCAATAGCCCCCGCTTCAAGCCGCAACTTCTCCAGATCCGGCCAGTCCGGCGCATCTGAAAGCTTAACCTTGGACGAATATTCTTCCGCCCCGAACAGCGAAGATTGCGCACTGGTTTTCATCTCCGTCGCCGAGGAAATGTTTTTCAATATCGTGTCAATATTGGCAAAAAGCTTGCCTCTTTTTTTCTCAATGCTGTCAAAAGCACCGGCTTTAATCAGCTGCTCCAGCTGCTTGCGGTTAAGCTGTTTGGCGTCCACCCGGTTGATAAAATCCGAAATATCCTTGAATTTTCCGCCTTTTTCCCTTGCTTCCACAATAGCGTTCATATTCGATTCGCCGACGCCTTTAATCGCTCCCAGGGCATAACGCAGTTTACCGTCCTGCACGCTGAATTTTGCCAGCGATTCGTTTACGTCCGGTTTCAAAACCTCAATCCCCATCGCCTTGCATTCGGCCTTAAATCCCGCCAGCTTGTCCGTATTCGTAATATCCAAATCCATAACGGCACACATAAATTCCACCGGAAAATGCGCTTTAAGGTACGCCGTGTGATACGATACGAGCGAATAAGCCGCCGCGTGCGACTTGTTAAAACCATAAGACGCAAACTTTTCCATCTGGTCAAAAATGCTTTTGGCCACCTCCTCGTCAATACCGTTCTTAATCGCACCCTCGGTAAACATAATGCGCTGCTTCGGAATTTCGTCGCGCATTTTTTTACCCATAACTTTTCTGAGCTTGTCTGCACCGCCCATCGTATAGCCGCCCAGTTCGCGGGCAATCATCATTACCTGCTCCTGGTATACCATAATTCCGTAAGTTTCCTTCAAAATGGGCTCAAGCTTCGGATGCAGATACTTAATTTCCTCTTCTCCGTGCTTGCGCTTGATAAACGTCGGAATATTGTCCATCGGCCCTGGACGGTAAAGCGACACAATCGCGATTAAATCCTCAAAACGGTCCGGCTTAATTTGCTTATGCACATCTTTCATTCCCGCCGATTCAAACTGGAAAACCGCCGTCGTTTTCCCGTCTTGCAGCATTTTATACGTCTCCGCATCGTCCAGAGGAACCGTCTCCATATCCAAGTCAATTCCCTGCGCCCGTTTTATCCAGTCCACCGCCCGCTGTATAACCGTTAAAGTCTTAAGCCCCAAAAAGTCAAACTTGATCAACCCGGTTTCTTCAACATATTTCATATCATACATCGTAACCGGCATATCTGCCCGCGGGTCTTTGTACAAAGGAACCAGCTCTTCCAAAGGCCTGTCGCCGATAACAACGCCCGCCGCATGCATACCGGAGTTGCGATACAGCCCTTCCAGCTTTATCGCTATTTCAAAAAGTTTGTTCACCTGCGGATCATTCTGCCGCATTTCCTCTAATTCGGGAACCTGTTCCAACGCCTCCGGCAAAGTCGGGTTTTTGCCTTGAGCGCCCGCCGGAATCATTTTGGAAATCCTGTCTGCCTGCGAATAAGGCATCTGCAACACCCGCGCCACGTCACGGATAACAGCCTTCGATTGCAGCTTGCCATAGGTAATAATTTGCGCTACATGGTCAAAACCATATTTTTCCTGAACATATTCAATTGTTTTGTACCGGTTCTCCTGACAAAAATCCACGTCAAAGTCCGGCATGTTAACGCGTTCCGGATTCAGAAAACGCTCAAACAGCAAATCAAGCTTTAACGGATCAAGTTCCGTTACTTTCAACGACCACGCCACGATGGAACCCGCACCGGAACCTCGGCCGGGACCCACCGGAACGCCGTGCCCCTTCGACCATTTGATAAAGTCCGATACGATTAGAAAATAGCCCGGAAATCCCATTTTCTTGATAACGCTCAACTCATATTCAAGGCGAGCGTAGTATTTTTCATCAATCTCGGCTTTCTGTTCGGCCGTCATTCCCTCAAAATAAACCGCCTTTTCCAATCGCTCGTTCAGCCCCTTATAAGCCTCTTCCGTAATGAATTCATCTTGTGTCTTGCCCTCCGGACATTCAAAAATCGGCAGCAAAGGATCTACTTTCTTGGAAAGATAATTGCAGAGCTTGGCGATTCGCACCGTATTGTTTACGGCTTCCGGCAAATCGGAAAACAGTTCCACCATTTCCGCCTCCGAACGCAGGCGGTTATTTATGGAAAACTTGCGCCGGTTTTCGTTTGCGACATACTCTCCGGCGGATATGCAGACCAGCGCATCATGCGCCTCGTACATATCCTCGTCTAAAAAGAAAACCTCGTTCGTCGCCACCAGGGGAATATCATATTTATACGCCAAATCAATAAAAGCTTCCTCCGTCAGCCGTTCCTTTTCCGTACCGATTCGCGAAATTTCCATATACAGGCGGTCTTGAAATATCTCTTTCAGCTTAACGGTAAAATTCTCCGCTTCCTGTCGGCGGTTTTCCAGCAACAGCCTGCCGATAGTCCCTTCCGGCCCGGCTGTCAAAGCTATCAAACCGGCATTAAAATCCACAAGATTCTGCAATGTCAACTGCGGAACCCAGCCTTTTTCCGTATTGTCCAGATAAAACCGTTTCATAAGCTTCATAATATTGCCGTATCCTTCGGCATTCATAACCAAAAGAACAATTTTATCCGGTTCCTGCTCTTTGCCTTTCGAACGCATCAAATCGTCAGAATCCGCGTTTCGCAGCAAAAACTGACATCCCATTATCGGCTTAATGCCCTCATCGGAGGCATACTTGGAAAAAGCCTTCCCGCCAAACATATTTGAGCTGTCTGTAACAGCAACCGCAGGAACTCCCATATCGTGCAGCTTATGGATAAGGGTCGGGAGCATAATAGCCCCTTCGGCAAGTGAATATGCCGTATGAACTCTCAAGTGTACAAATTTAGGATCTCTCATCTGCTTTTCCCATCAGTTCCCGAACACCTTGTTTCGGAGTCTAGCACAAACTTATTATATCTCAACAGTTTTATCCGTAAAATAACAAAAAACGGGCACAGTACAACATAACTGTACCCGTCTTAATGCTTTCACGCACAAAAGCTTATTCGTATTTGGCTTCCGCCCCATGTTCATAAACTTGTTGTGCCTCGTCAAAATTATTTTTCAAAACTTTGCCGAGTCTGGAAGCTGATTCTGCCGTATTGGAGGCCGCGCTACCCTCGACGCTCTCGCTGAAAGTAACTTTCAGATATTCCAGCTGTTCTTCCGGCGTAGAACCGTCCGCAAGCCACCAGAAACCCGAACCGAAACCGGCCAATACGATAACTGCAATGATGAAATATACGAATCCTTTCATCGTATAATCTCCTTTACTTTTTCAGAATTGACTTCCCTGCATAAATTGCGGCATCGCCCAATTCTTCCTCAATACGAATAAGCTGATTATATTTTGCCATTCTGTCTGTACGCGACATAGAACCGGTTTTAATCTGGCCGCAGTTTGTCGCAACGGCAATATCGGCAATCGTCGTATCTTCGGTTTCGCCCGAACGGTGCGACAAAACGGCGGTATATTTATGACGCTGAGCCAAATCAACGGCTTTCATTGTTTCTGTCAGTGTACCGATTTGATTTACCTTAACCAGAATGGAGTTGGCAACGCCTTTTTCAATCCCCATAGCCAGACGTTTTGGATTCGTAACAAACAAATCATCGCCGACCAACTGAATCTTATCGCCCAAAGCATCAGTCAACATCTTCCAGCCTTCCCAGTCGTCTTCGGCCATACCGTCTTCAATCGAGAAAATCGGGAACTTAGCGCACAAATCTTTATAGAACTCAACCATCTGAGCAGAAGTATAAGACTTACCTTCGCCTTTCATTTCATATTTTCCGTTCTCATAAAATTCGGAAGAAGCTGCATCAATCGCCAAAACGACATCTTCGCCCGGAACAAAACCGGCATCTTTAATCGACTTGACAATAAAGCTCAAAGCTTCTTCTGCCGATTGCAGATTCGGAGCAAAACCGCCTTCGTCGCCGACGTTGGTATTATGGCCGGCAGCTTTCAGGTTCTTTTTCAGCGTATGGAAAATTTCAGCCCCCATACGGATAGCTTCACGGATAGACGAAGCCGAAACCGGCATAATCATAAATTCCTGAATATCAATCGGATTGTCAGCGTGCTTGCCGCCATTAACGATATTCATCATCGGAACAGGCAAAGTCCGAGCCATTGTACCGCCAAGATAACGATACAGCGGCACGCCAAGTTCGTCAGCCTGCGCTTTTGCAACCGCCATAGATACGGCCAAAATAGCATTGGCGCCGAGTTTTCCCTTGTTTTCGGTACCATCCAGTTCAATCATCGTTCTGTCAACGTCAATCTGGCTTTCGGAATCAAATCCGATTAAAGCATCGCTGATTGCCTCGTTTACATTTTCAACAGCCTTTTCAACACCTTTTCCCATATAGCGCGATTTGTCGCCGTCTCTCAATTCAACAGCTTCATGAACGCCGGTCGAAGCGCCGGAAGGTACGGCTGCCCGCCCAAAAGCGCCTGACTGCAGCAAAACATCAGCCTCAACAGTAGGATTTCCGCGGGAATCCAAAATTTCTCTGGCAAAAATATCAACGATTGTACTCATCATTTACTCCTATTATTAAATTAAAGTGTAAACCAATATAACTTTAAGCGTAGTAAAGTCAAGATTCTTCTATATTTTATCGCCCTGTTTCTGTAAAATAAAAACCTTGTAAAATAATAAAAAAATGCTAAACTTCTGTTCAGTATAATCAAAGCCCGGAGTTTTTAGCATGTTCACCATGAAATGGCACTATCGCTTTATGGAGTTGGCAAAGTTGGTTGCAACCTGGTCCAAAGACACGTCAACCAAAACCGGAGCCGTTATCGTCGGTCCAGATAAAGAAATCCGCGCAACCGGATACAACGGTTTCGTCAGAGGTGTCGATGACGATGTTTTTGAACGTTTTGAACGCCCAACCAAATACGATTTTTTTGAACATGCGGAAAGAAACGCCGTATATAATGCCTGTCTGTGCGGAACCTGCGTCAAAGGCTGCGTTTTGTATGCAACGCATTTCCCCTGCACGGACTGCACGCGCGCCATCATTCAGTCCGGCATAAAACTGGTTGTTACCAACCCTTTGGTCATAGATAAAAACACGCCGCACAATACATGGCGCGACCGTATCACCTATTCCGAACAAATGCTGAAAGAAGCCGGCGTTGAATTGATGATACTGTCGCCACAGAAATAAAAAACTTAAAAACAGTGCCTTTAAAACCGTCAATCCGTACTTATATTGCAACTACATTTAGCCAATACCTTGATTTTAGAGGAGATATAAATGAAAGTTTTAATAACGGACGAACAATCATTATTCAGAGACGGACTGTCACTAAGATTAAAACAGATAAATCAGGATATTGCCATTCTGCAATCCTCAAATCTGGTAGATATGCAAAAAATATTATCCAAAGAACCGGATATCGATATATTGATAGTGGACATAGATCTGGCTGAATTAAACGCCGCCGAAATAATCAACAAAATAAAAAACCTGGCTCCAAATACCAAAATAGTAGCTATATCCTCATCAGAAGACACAAGAAACATAAAAAAAATTTTGTCCTGCGGCGTAAAAGGCTATATTCCCAAACGTTCCGACAGTAACATCTTAAGCGGTGCATTAAAATTGATATTGGATGGCGGAACCTATATCCCTCCGGCCATGCTTGACAATGGAATTGACTACAATGGTTCCAGCCATATTTCTAATCCCCTGAAAAAGAATCTGACTAATCGGCAATCGCAGGTTTTGGATTTAATAGCCCAAGGTAAATCAAACAAACAAATTGCCTACGATATGGGCGTATCGGAAGCTACCGTAAAATTGCATATAAATGCCCTTTTGCGTTCATTAAAGGTAAATAACCGCACCCAAGCTGTCATTACTGCACAAAAAATGGGGCTGATTTAACTATATTCGGCCCTGTTTAACTATTATTTACCATTGCCGGCTATATTAAAGGCAAAATTAACGCGGAGACATAAAATGCCCTATATTTTTATTGGTTTTGCCTTTGGTTTCGCCATTCCTTATCTGGCGCGGCGCTTTTCAAAATTTATGCCGGCAACATTCGCCTGCGCTTTATACCGAATATTTCGTCCCAACAAAACTGTTTCAAAAGAAAAAAGAAAAAACAACCACAAATACAATTTGTTGTGCCACAGATACTTTATGCGTTCGCTGGGATGGGGAATAATTACTGCCGCAACCATATATCTGGCTTCCCTTGTTCTGCCCGAAAATGAAACGCCGTGGATAGCCTTTTTCATCATTATGCTTTATACCCTCATGGAAATAGACAAGAGAATGTTGCTATTGCCTGACATTCTGACCGTTCCGCTGTTGATTGCCGGTTTTTCCTACGCTGTTTTCGCCGGAGGAATGCTTGGATACGAACCTGCCGCATCCGCAGCAAATAGTGCTTTGGGAGCAGCAGCGGGATACGTTATTCCAGTTATTGCCTCACTTTTTTTAATAAAAAAATACCCGGAAGCATTTGGCGGAGGAGACATCAAATTGCTGTCTGCAGTCGGTTCCTGGGTGGGCCTGACAAATATCCCGTACGTTATCCTGTTGTCCTGTCTGCTGTTTGCTGTCTCCTGCTTTATCAACAAACAACGTCAGGGAGCTTTCGGACCGTCTATTGTCATTGCATCATTAATTATATTATTTCTATCTGAATACTAAAAACATAAATCCCCTTTGCTATCACAGCAAAGGGGATTGTTTCACAAGGTCTGAACCTGTCTAAACTCTAAATACCTGCGCATTATTTCCAACAAAGACAAATATCTTTCCAGTTGCTGTTCGTTCTTACCTTCCAAAACAGATTTCTCTGCTTTCTCCTGATAAAGGGAAAAATAAAATTCAATCGTTTCTCTGCTTAAACTGTTAAAAAAGGCATGGCACTTTCCGACATCTATTTCCTCTTTCAAACCGGAATTTCCAATCCTCTTTTCAAAAACTTTCATCGCTCTGGCATCACTCTTATCAACTACAAAAAGTAAAAACTTTCCTATAGCGATTATAACCATATGAACAATTCCCAAAACAATAAAAACCAGAAACGAAAGAATCCTTAATTTTACCGCCAGCCACAACAAAAAGAAAAAAACAGCCGCGCAAAATATAGCAAGACAGGCATAATCACAAAATACCTCTAAAAGCGACACAATCTTTTCCATGACATAAAAATTTAAAATTACAAATATTAAATACAGCTATTAAAAACATTCTGCAAGTATTTTTTTATTTCAATATTCCTCCCCCCAATATTGCCTATAATACACAAGATTCTCTTATAAAAAAAGCAGGCTTTTTAAGCCTGCTCTTTTTCACCAAACAATACAACTTATTTGGCTGCTGCACCAAAATTATTCTCTTTTTCATCGCCCGGCAGACAAAACAGCAGAACCAATGCTATCCCGCCAATAAACGGAATAATGCAAATCAGGAAAAACCAGCCGGACAAATTCAAATCATGCAAACGGCGAATTCCCAAACCTACGCTCGGAACTAAAATCGCCAAAACATACAGCAGAGAAATAATGCTTAAAAATGGAATCAGACCGCCAACAAAACCCAGTACAAAACTAATCAGCATAGAATAAAGGGCAAACATCCAATACTGACGACGCGAAACTCTGCCATCAAATTTTACGTAATCATTTTTCAGATAATCTACAAAATATGTATTAAAACCGGATTTAAACTTTTCCCCGTTAATGTTTTTCAACAGCTTTACTTCTGATACAATATCATTCCATAAAGCAATCCCCTCTTTTTTAATATTCTCCACATCTTTGAACTTATTAAAATCCATAACTTTCATCTCCTAAAATTCTATTGCAAAGCAGATTTCAGCTCTACCACTGCTTTTATAGTGCAATTAATATTTAATCAATTCAAACAAAAAGAAAAGATATATACAAAAAACCCTGCCAGATAAAAATCTGACAGGGTTTCTTCAGCTACTCAAACCTGATTAGCAGGCTTTTTTGCAGCAGCAGCCTTCCTTTGCCGCATCAACGGCTTTCGGCTGGCCTTTCTGCTTAACTGCAGCCTGAGCCGCAGCCAAACGTGCTACCGGTACGCGGAACGGAGAACAGGATACATAATCCAACCCGCAGGAATTGAAGAATTCAATAGATGCAGGATCGCCGCCGTGCTCGCCGCAAACGCCCAAATGCAAATCCGGGTTAGTCATACGACCGTGAACGCACGCACGCTTAACCAGTTTACCAACGCCTTCAACATCAATGGAAGCAAACGGATCAGCTACATAAATGCCTTTGGCTCTGTAACAATCCAGAATAGCACCCGTATCATCACGGCTCATACCCAGAGTCGTCTGCGTCAGGTCATTCGTACCAAATCCGAAGAAACCTGCGGATTCGGCAATGTTTTCTGCCTGTAAAGCTGCTCTCGGCAACTCAATCATCGTACCGACCAGATAATCGATTTTCTTGCCTTTCTCGGCAAAAATCTGCTGTGCGGTCGTATCAATGATGTTCTTGCAGATATCCAGTTCTTTCTTGGAACCAACCAGCGGAACTTCGATTTCAGGAATAACCTTAATGCCTTTGGCTTCGCATTCCAAAGCGGCTTCCAAAATCGCGCGTGTCTGCATTTCGCAGATTTCCGGATATGTAACCGCCAGACGGCAGCCGCGGTGCCCCAGCATCGGGTTCAGTTCATGTAGCTTTTCTGCACGGTTCTTTACCTGTTCCAAAGTCATTCCCATTTTGTCGGCCAGTTCCTGCATTTCAGCATCGGTATGCGGCAGGAATTCGTGCAACGGCGGATCCAACAGACGAACAGTTACCGGCAGACCGTCCATAATCGTAAACAGGTCAATAAAGTCCTGCTTCTGATACGGCAGCAGACGAGCCAGAGCTTTTCTGCGTCCTTCTTCATTGTCGGACAAAATCATCGCGCGCATATCGGCAATACGGTTCGCATCAAAGAACATATGTTCCGTACGGGCCAGACCGATACCTTCGGCGCCGAAATCACGAGCCTGCTTGGCGTCTTTCGGCGTTTCGGCATTAGCACGGACTTTCATCGTTTTGATTTCATCAACCCAAGTCATCAGCTTGCCGAAATTGCCGGTCATCTCAACCTGAACGGTCGGGATTTTGCCTTCAATAATCTGGCCTTTGGCACCATCCAGAGATACCCAGTCGCCTTCTTTAATAACAACGCCGGACTTTGTAGACATCGTTTTGGCCTTATAGTCAATAACAATGTCGGTAGAACCGGAAACGCAAGGCGTACCCATACCGCGTGCAACAACCGCCGCGTGAGAAGTCATACCGCCGCGCGCCGTAATAACACCCTGAGAAGCATGCATACCGCCGATATCTTCCGGAGAAGTTTCATTACGGATAAGAATTACCTTTTCGCCTCTGCCGGCCCATTCTTCAGCATCTTCCGCATTAAATACGGCACGGCCAACGGCAGCTCCCGGAGAAGCGGGAAGACCGGTCGCGATAACTTTCTTTTCGGCTTTCGGATCCAGCATCGGGTGCAGCAACTGGTCTAACTGGTCAGCACCAACGCGCATAATGGCTTCTTCCTTGGTCAGCATACCTTCTTCATACATTTCAACAGCCATTCTGACCGCCGCGGCAGCCGTTCTCTTGCCGTTGCGGCACTGCAACATCCAGAGTTTGCCGTGTTCAATGGTGAATTCCATATCCTGCATATCTTTGTAATGAGCTTCCAGATTATTGCGGACATCAACCAGTTCCTGATACAGATGCGGCCATTTTTCTTCCAGAGAAGTGCCATCACCCTTGGAAGCCATCGGCTGCGGCGTACGAATACCGGCAACAACGTCTTCGCCCTGTGCGTTAACCAGATATTCGCCGTAATAAACGTTTTCACCGGTTGCTGGGTCACGCGAGAAGCATACGCCGGTAGCGCAGTCATCGCCGGCATTGCCGAATACCATGGTCTGTACGTTAACGGCTGTACCCCAGTCGCCAGGAATATTGTTCAGCTTACGATAGGTAATCGCACGGTCAACCATCCAGGAACCGAATACGGCACCGATACCGGCCCACAGCTGTTCCCACGGATCCTGCGGAACGACTTTGCCGATTTTCAGACCAATTTCCTTATATTCTTTTACCAATTCCTTAAGGTCTTCGGCCGTCAAGTCGGTATCAGACTTATAGCCTTTGGATTTCTTCATATTTTCCAAAGCTTCTTCATACAAATCCAAATCAGCGCCTAAAACCACGTCAGAGAACATCTGCAGAAAACGGCGGTAAGAGTCATAAGCGAATCTCTCGCTTCCGGAAGCTTTAGCCAAAGCCTTAACTGTTTCGTCATTCAAACCGAGGTTCAAAACCGTATCCATCATGCCCGGCATGGAAACTCTGGCGCCAGAACGAACGGAAAACAGCAGAGGATTGTTTGCATCGGCAAATTTCTTGCCCATAATGCCTTCAACATAAGCCACAGCCTCACGAACCTGATCCTTCAGGTCTGCCGGATACGAGTGGTCATTGTTGTAATAATATGTACAAACTTCGGTTGTTACCGTAAATCCCGGAGGAACGGGCAACCCAACCTTGTTCATTTCAGCCAGGTTGGCACCCTTACCGCCAAGGAGATTTCTCATTGAGGCATCGCCTTCGGCTTTGCCGTTACCAAATGTATATACCCATTTATTCATGGTTATTCAGCTCCTATTAGCTTATTGGTTAAAAACAGCCGCAACCTATGCTCGTTTCCGGCACACCTGCGGCAGAACGATTAATTCTGAAACGAATTTATAACAGTAAAAAGGAATATTCAAGCAAAAACTTACCGTTTTTTAATTAATTAACACTTGATTTCAGCCAGACTGCATATGCTTTTACAACTTCAAAACCGCACTGTGCCTGTATCCGGTTTTATTTTCATGCCTGTAAGAAAAAAACAGTTTTTCACCGCAGGCCGTGCAATATGGGCATACGTCGACCTGTTCAACTCCTGCTTCAATCAGCTGTTGTCTGTTTATATCTTTCAGCCCGGCATGATATTCCCCGTAACACTCCCTGAATCCCTCTGCATGATTCATCACGCTGCCATACAGTCCGCCATAAACGTCTTTTCCTACCTGGAAACAGTCAAGACAAATTGCCGGGCCGATAACGGCTTTTATTTCATTCGTTTTAACCCCGAAATCCGCCGTCATTCTTTTCACGGCCACCTGAGCCATCTTTTGCACCGTACCGCGCCATCCGGCATGAGCTATAATTCCTCCGTCGCCACAATACAAGATTATCGGTACGCAATCGCCGAAATTCATATAAGCTGCACACCCTTTCCTTAATAACAGCCCGTCCGCATCTGCATAAAAAAATTTCCCAGATACAACCTTCTCAATATTTATTCCGTGAACAGGCTGATTCGTTGCCATTTTCTGACCTAAAAACTCTTCCGTAACTCTCCTGTTATCTGCCATATCTGCTTCTTTGGAAAAAAGGCACAGTTCTCTGGTCGTAAAAAAATGTTCTACACCGGAAAGCAAGTCTGACCTGATGATTTTCCGCCCTTCAATAAAGTCTGTATAAAACACTTACGCCTGCCCCTCCTCTTTTTTTTCATCAGCAAGCCAAATCGGACTTTTAATATTTTTTTCCAAAAAAACACGATGCATTTCTAATTGTTCGCTGCTCATGTCAAAAACTCTCGGCTCACGATATACTCTTTTTAATTCCGTTCCGAGACCGGCCGTTTCCCGTTTTGCTTCCGGTTTTGTATCAAGTTCCATCGTCGGTTCGGCACCGCCCAGCAACTCAAGATACACTTCTGCCAACAACTGGGCATCAAGTAACGCGCCGTGAAAAGTTCGCGCTGAATTGTCAATGCCAAAACGTTTACACAAAACATCAAGGTTATTCCTCTGCCCCGGAAACTTATTCTTGGCAATTTCCAGAGTATCAACCACACGATCCCAACCATATCCAGCATATCCGAGCCGTTGAAGTTCATAGTTGATAAACTTCATATCAAACGTAGCATTATGCGCGACTAAAATTCCGTCTTCGCCGACAAAATCTATAAAATCTTGAGCCACCTTGGCAAAAATAGGAAAATCCTTTAAATATTCCGTCGTTAAACCATGAACTTTAACAACTTCTTCCGGAACTTCCCTCTCCGGATTAATATATTGATGATATGTCCGCCCGGTCGGAACATGGTTTATCAATTCTACCGCACCGATTTCCACCAGTTTATCGCCCGTTGCAGGATCAAAACCTGTTGTTTCCGTATCAAAGACGATTTCCCTGACTGACTGTATCATTTAAGTTCCCCTAACAAATTCACAACGCTTTTTCTCAGTTTATTTATATCCACACCGGTATCAATAATAAAATCAGACCTCTGTACTTTTTCTTCCCGCGACATTTGCAGCTTGTTTATTTTATCAAAATCCTCCGCCGATATCTTATCTCTTGCCATAACTCTCAGCTTTTGCGTTTCATAATCAACATCGGCCAAAACGACATAATCAAAAAATTTGTCCCATCCCAATTCGTATAATAAGGCCACATCAAAAAAGACTATTCCCTCATTATTATTCTTACGGATAATTTTACGCAGTTTTCTTGTTAAAAAGGGATGAATTAACATTTCAAGCTCTTTCAGCCTTTCCGGGTTGTCAAAAACAAAAGTCCGCAATTTCCTCTTGTCAAAAAACTCCCCGTCAAACACCTGAGGAAACTCAGCCCGTATCATTTTTAGAAAATCTTTTCTATAATACAGATGCTTAACCCATTTATCCGCATCATATACCAAATACCCGAACTTTCTCAATATGTCAGAAATCGTAGTTTTTCCGCAACCGATAGAACCGGTTATCGCCGTAAATATCATAATTTTTGCCTCAGAAAATCTTATACACATCTTGAAACCAAATTGTGCATAACTATATTGTTTAAAAAAAACTTAACAAACAATCACCGTTACGCCAAAATTTAAACCAGAGTTATAAACATTTTTCTATCGCATTTGCACAGCATCTGATAACGTGGATAACAACCATTATCAACAGAAAACATAAAAAGGGCAATAAACTGATTTTAAAACAAATTTTTGGAGTCCTGCACAGCCTTTTAAACAAACAGTAAAAACTCTGCATAAAACTGTTTACAAAAAACTTATCAACACAACTCACAGCCATAAACAAATAACTAAAAAATTATTTAAAAATAAATGTTTGGCAAACTGCTTGTTCATAACTTTTTTCAATCTCACCGCCGTTTTTTTTCTGGCAGGATACATAAAAGAACTTTCAGCTAAGTCTTTTAAAACACATTTAAATTGACATCTCTGAAAATATCTTTATAAACAAACTAACAAATATTTCTTAATTTTTTCTTACCAAACAGGTTAAATCCATGCATTTAAAAGATTTAAAGGATAAATCTCCTAAACAGCTCTTAAGTCAGGCTGAAGAATTGGGAGTAGAAGATGCCTCTTCTATGCGCGTACAGGATCTTATTTTTGCTATTATGAAAAAAGTTGCTGAAGATGATCACATCTTGTATGGCGACGGCGTAATTGAAGTAATGCAGGACGGATTCGGCTTTTTGCGTTCCTCCCGCTCCAATTATTTGGCATCTGCCGACGACATCTATGTTTCTCCCCAACAGGTCAAAAAATACGGATTGCGTACCGGCGATACAGTAGAAGGCGAAATTCGCGCACCGAAAGAAAACGAGCGTTACTTTGCATTAACCAAAATTAATACAATCAATTACGACGATCCTGAAAAATCAAAGTTACGCGTTAATTTTGATAATCTGACACCGCTCTATCCTACCCAAAAATTGAATTTTGATATTATTTGCGGTGAAAAAGATTATACGACGCGCGTTATTGATTTAATATCTCCGCAAGGAAAGGGGCAAAGAGGGCTGATTGTTGCACCTCCCCGTACCGGCAAAACCGTTATGCTGCAAAATATTGCTCATGCTATAGCCGTAAATCATCCAGAAGTATATCTGATTGTTTTGTTGATAGATGAACGCCCGGAAGAGGTAACTGATATGACGCGTTCTGTTAAAGGCGAAGTTATTTCGTCAACCTTTGACGAACCGGCCGCCCGCCACGTTCAGGTTGCGGAAATGGTTATCGAAAAAGCCAAGCGTTTGGTCGAAACCAAAAAAGATGTTGTTATATTGCTCGATTCTATAACCCGTCTTGGCCGTGCATACAATACAGTTTTACCATCTTCTGGTAAGGTTTTGACCGGAGGTGTCGATGCCAACGCCTTACAGCGTCCGAAACGTCTGCTGGGGGCTGCCCGAAATGTGGAAGAAGGCGGATCCTTGACGATTATAGCAACGGCTCTGATTGATACCGGCTCTCGTATGGATGAAGTTATTTTCGAAGAATTCAAAGGAACCGGTAATTCTGAAATTATCTTGGATAGAAAATTGACAGACAAGCGTTTGTTCCCGACCATTGATATTACCCGTTCCGGTACCCGTAAGGAAGAACTTCTTGTTGATAAGGCAACTTTAACCAAAATGTGGGTACTGCGCCGTGTCTTAATGCAAATGGGAATGACTGACGGAATGGAATTTTTGCTTGATAAATTACGCCAGTCGAAAGATAACCGTGACTTTTTTGACAATATGAACAGTTAATTTTTTATGGCGAATATTCTTCGCAAAAAAGAATATCTGGAAACGGCAAATGCACCGAATATTGGGAAGATAAATTTAACAAGGGTAATCAAAATCTTCGTTAAAATAATATCTCCACCGGTATTCGGCGTTTTATAATAATCATTCCAAGGCATGATATTAACATCAATACTGTGCAGACAAAGCATAACAATCGTATATCTTCCTAAAAAAGCCATTGTCCGGGCTGCAGAAGTGTTTTTTTGCAGCCACCAGCTGTATAGTAAAACCAGATAACTTGCCGCAATTGCAGCAATGCTGTCGGTAATGGGAAAGCGCGAATAGTTTTGTACAAATAAAAATTGTCCGCCGTATCCGATGCATATTCCCCAAATACACAGCAGAGGAAGTATTTTTCCGATACTGGGAATTTTATCCATAATATGAAAAAATTTAGCTTCATATCCTAGGTAAATAAAAAGGACGGCTGTCATTCCGGATTGGATGCTCAACGGCAGCCAGATATAAAAGGCAGAATAATATCCGGCAGCAAACAATGAAACAGCCCAAAATAGGGAGTGTTTACTTTTTAAAACAAAGTTTAAAAACAAAAATCCCCAAAACAAGGCCAGACAAAACCAGATTGGGCCGACTGTTTGTATTTTGTGTCCCATTATGTCGTCAATATAACCGCTGCCATAAAAATAGCCGACAATATACGAAAAAATTCCTCTGCCCGTTTCCGGTAAAGATATGCCTTTATGCCAATTCTGTAACCCATATATGCAAATAACAGCCAGCATAACTAAAATGTAAGGGATAATAAGCTGTCTGAATTTATGTTTGACTAACAATACTGTCGATTCGCGTGGAGTATAGAAATAACCGCTTATCAAAAAAAACAATGGAATATGGAAAGTATAAACAAAACGGTTAATTTCCGGCACACCAAAATGCCCAAGTATAATCATCATCATCCCGATGAATTTTGCCGTATCAAAATATTCTATGCGTCGTTTTTCCATATTATGTTTTTCCAAATTTTTTTCAGTAATCATTGTACGATACAGGGGTAAAATTTTTATAAATGATACAAATTTTTATTGCGATTATATTTTTTTATGCCTAGGGTAGAAAAAACAAAAGGATTAAAAAATGTCTGCACCAACAATATACGCTTTATCAACAGTCTTTGGAAAGTCCGGTGTTGCCGTAATCAGAATTTCCGGTTCAAAAGTATTAGACATTCTGTCCGCGCTGGCAGATATAGATATTAATAATATTAAGTCCCGACATGCTTATTTTACGGCTATTAGGAAAAAAGGCAAAGAGAATATGCTGGATAAGGCCTTGGTATTGTACTTCAAAGCACCGCAATCTTTTACGGGAGAAGACGTTGCTGAAATACAGTGTCATGGTTCAAAAGCTGTTTTGAACAGTATTTTAAATGAATTAAGCTGTTTTGAAGGTGTTAGGTTAGCTGAGCCGGGCGAATTTTCCAAAAGAGCTTTTTATAATGGCAAAATGGATTTAACCGAGGCTGAAGGGCTGGCCGATTTGATAGATGCAGAAACGTCTGAACAGCAAAAATATGCTTTACAGCAAATGGAAGGCAATCTTAAAAATTTATATTCGTCATGGCGCAGCGAATTAGTTAAAGTTTTGTCATATTTGGAAGCGTATATTGATTTTCCTGAAGAAGACATTCCTGAAGAATTATATGAAGATATTTTAAACACTGTATTTAAAATTAAAAAAGATATTAAGAAACATTTAGACGGCAATACTGTCAACGAACGGCTTAAAAACGGGTTTAAAATTGTTATTTCAGGAGAGGCTAATGCCGGAAAATCAAGCCTGATAAACGCTCTGGTTAAAAGAAACGCCGTTATTGTTTCTGATATTGCCGGCACAACGCGCGACGCCATTGATATCAATTTGGATATTGGTGGTTACCCTGTTATTATTACGGATACTGCCGGGATTAGAGAAACGGAAAATCCAATCGAAAAACAAGGGATAGAAATAGCATTAAAAAAAATTGACGAAGCTGATATTGTTATTGCGTTGTATGATGCTTCGGCAACTTTGAAACCAGATTTTGAATACTTGCTTTCTTATGAGGAAAAAGTTATTTATGTTGCAAATAAAATAGATAAACTTTCTGAACAGCAAAAGAATAATATTATGTCCAAAAAACATTTATTGCTTTCTGCTAAATATAACAAAGGCTTGGAAAATTTGGGAAGTAAACTTCTGGATATAATAAAAGAGCGTTTTACTTCAGCTTCGGGGTGTTTGATAACCCGTCTGCGTTATCGTCAGGCCTTGGAGGAATGCTGTTCTTTCCTGAATGAATTTTCATTGGATAAAGAAATTGAGCTATCTGCAGAGGATATCAGATTGGCTTGCCGCGCCATCGGTAAAATAACAGGGGTAGTGGAAGTCGATGAAATTCTTAATAATATATTTGGAAGTTTTTGTATTGGTAAATAATAAACGGTGTATTTAAATTTTATCCTAAATTTTAGTCAGCTTAAATCTTTTTGCTATTTTTTGTTTATTATCATTATTGGCAGATAAAAAATCAATAATGTTCGGAAAACATAAATCCGGATTTTTTGCCATAATATAATCTATAATTTCGCAGTACTTATAAAAGTTTCCATGAGTTAATCGACAGGTATTGTTATTTATAGATCTAAGTATATATAAGATTGATTTGACAATCCTTTGCCTGTCAAAACAAAAAAACACATCTGTATGTAAAAGATTAATCAAAATGTGCAATTCCTTCTCTTTGATAGGCAAAGTATCTTTTTCATTTGGCCATGAAAGAAATATGTCGATAAAATATTTTCGAATAAATCTGTAATTAAAAATAAAACGTTTAGTATTGCTGTATAGCAGGTATTCACATAGATTTAAGCAAAATAATTTATTATCGAAACTGCTGCGCACGATAATGTCCATCGTATCAAATAGGTAGTAATAATCTTCTTTTGATATTTGCTGTTTTGCCAAAGTCGTAAGTAATAAATTTTTTAATTCATCAATGCTTATTTGGGCATTAATATATTTTTGTTCAATTATTTTTTCTATTTCCGTTTTGTATTTTCTTAAATTAGTATGCGCACTGTAATCCCTTTGCAGAAGAAGGTAGTTTATTGAATTTAATATTTTCCAGTAGAGATAGACAGTATGAGTAGTTAAAGAAAATATCTGCTCGCAAATTTGAATAAAATTTGTTACGGAAAGTTCCTTGACAATAACTTTTTGCAAAATCATATCAATCCAGCATAAGTAAGTATTCTCTTTTTCTCTGCTTTCTTTGCTGTAACAAAAAGAGGACATTTTCTTTAATATGCTGTTTTTTAAAATAGAAAAATCGTTAACAATATCTTTATTTGATTCATTGGTTAAAATTAAATTTTCAGAAATTCTTAATATCAAAAAATCATTGCTTATTAAAATTGTTTCATGTGAAACATCTGTCAGCAATATTGCTATTTTTTTACAGATTTCAGTTGAAAAAGTCTTTTTTAATTTTGCTATCGGCAAAGAGGATATTTTGACTAATTCAAATAAGTGTCTGGTTTTTAAAATAGTCCCGTTTTTTACAGAAAGTTCAAAATTATCCAAAAAATTAAAAATGATTTTATTACTAATGTCTGAAGAATTTATGCGGTACATATCTTCCAACAATGAAGTTTCATAAGCATTGTCAAAATATTTTTTTAATAATAGGGTATCCATTTCATTATAAAATTTTTTATTCTCGGAACTGTCTAAAATGTTACGGATAAGCATATATCTTTTCGCAGATATATTATTAAGGTCATTATTCATAATATACACCTTTATTAAAAATTGTTTTATAATTAAAAATAAATCAAAAGTTTTATATGTCAATAACATAATGTAATGATAAAGTAAGTTTTTTTATTTAAGATATTACTTGCAAAATTGAAATCTTGAATTAAAATCACTGCAAATTTTAGTAAAAATAAGGGCTTAAAATGAATAAATATGATGTATTGGTGATTGGCGGTGGGCACGCCGGATGCGAAGCAAGCGCAGCTGCAGCCAGAATGGGAGTAAAAACAGCTTTAATTACGCACAAAATAACAACAATCGGAGAAATGTCTTGTAATCCGGCTATTGGTGGTTTGGGAAAAGGGCATCTTGTACGAGAGATTGATGCCCTTGATGGTTTAATGGGAAAGGTTATTGACCGTGCCGGAATACAATTTCGTATGTTGAATTCTTCAAAAGGACCGGCCGTCAGAGGACCGCGTGCACAGGCTGATAGAGATTTATATAAAAAATATATGCTGGAAGAATTAAGCAAATATCAAAATTTGGATATTATCGAAGGTGCCGTTGAGCATCTGATTATTGATGAAATGAAAATAAAAGGCATAAGATTATCAGATGGAAGAGAGTTTTTTGCTGAATCGATAGTCCTTACTGTCGGAACTTTTCTTAATGGGATTATGTTTACCGGTCACCAAACGACTGTAGGTGGTCGCGTCAATGATGTAAGTTGTACAGGAATAACAGCGTATTTAAAACAATGCGGTTTGCGCCTGGGACGTTTAAAAACAGGAACGCCGGCACGGTTAGACGGAAAAACAATAAAATGGGATGTATTGGAAAAACAGGAAGGCGATGCAGCACCTGTACCTTTTTCTTTTATGACCAAAGAAATATCTCAGCCGCAAATTAAATGCTATATAACCAATACAAATGAAAAGACCCATCAGATTATTCGTGATAATTTTTCTAAATGTGCACTTTTTTCAGGACTTATAACAGGTGTTGGACCTCGTTATTGCCCAAGTATAGAAGACAAATTGGTGAAGTTTGCTGATCGCACCAGTCATCAGATTTTTTTGGAACCTGAAGGATATAATACAGATGTTGTCTATCCGAATGGTATTTCCACGTCCCTGCCGGCAGATGTTCAGGAAGAATTTATCCATACTATAAAAGGGTTGGAAAATGTCAAAATTATCCGCTATGCATACGCTATTGAATATGATTATGTTGATCCTATGGAGCTGGATCATTGTTTGAAAGTAAAAAGAACAAAAGGGTTGTATTTAGCCGGACAGATTAATGGAACGACTGGATATGAAGAAGCCGCCGCTCAGGGAGTAATTGCAGGAATTAATGCCGCACTCAATGCCGTGGGAAATAATCAGGAGTTTTATATAGACCGCAGCGAGGGCTATATAGGTGTTATGATTGATGATTTAATAACAAAAGGTGTAGATGAGCCATATCGTATGTTTACATCACGATCTGAATATCGTCTTTATCTGCGTGCAGACAATGCTGATTTGCGTCTGACGGAAAAAGGGCATCAAATTGGTTGTGTTTCTCAAGATAGATACACTGTATTTAAAAGCAAGAAAGAACAACTTGATAAATATAGAAATCTTATACAGCAAACATGCGTATCGTTTGCTGCGATTGATAAGTATAATTTACCGATAAAGAAAGACGGCAATAAAAAAAGTGTTTTTGATCTTTTAGGGTATAACGACGTTTCACGTGAAACAATAATGAAAATTATGCCTGAAATAAAAAATGTACAAAATAATGTTTTTGAACAATTATGCATCGAAGCTAAATATTCTGGCTATATGAAACGGCAAAGCAGCGATATAGAATTATTTAAAAAAGATGAATCGGTAAAAATTAAATCAGATATTGATTATCGTAAAATTGGCGGTTTGTCTCGGGAAGTTGTTGCAAAACTGGAAAAGGTGCGTCCTTCGACGATAGGTGAAGCGTCAAGAATATCCGGAGTCACTCCTGCAGCTGTAATCGCAATTTTGGGTTATATGAAAAAATAGAGGAAGAAAATATGAAAGAGAAAAATTTGATGTTGTCCGGAAAGCTGTATAAAGCTGTTGATGATGAGTTGAAACAGGATTTTTTGTATGCAAAAAAAATAACCCGCCAGATAAATCTGACTGCCGAAGACGAGAGTGAAAAAAGACAACTTTTGTTTAAACGGTTATTTAAATCTACTGGAAAAAATTTTTATATAGAGCCTCCTTTTCAGTGTGATTATGGAAAAAATATTTCAATAGGCGAAAATTTCTATGCAAATTACGATTGCATAATTATTGATGTGTGTAACGTCAATATTGGCAATAATGTGTTTTTGGCTCCGAGGGTTTGTATTTACACTGCAGCTCATCCTATTGATGCAGAAGTTCGCAATACAGGTCTGGAGTATGGAAAGGAAGTTAATATTGGCAATAATGTATGGATTTGCGGAAACGTTGTAATTAATCCTGGTGTTACGATTGGTGATAATGTTGTTATCGGTTCTGGTGCGGTTGTAACAAAAAATATTCCGTCTGATGTAGTTGCCGCTGGTAATCCTTGCAAAGTAATACGAAAAATAACAGGCGAAGATAAATTAAAGTGGCATAAACTTGCACAGGAATATTTTAACTCTAAATAAAAATTTTTCGTGTTTATAACTGTATTTTTTTATGCAAAAAAAAAATAGTTAAAATATTATCTTTAGTATGATGGATATTTTACAGATATATAATGTTTCACGTGAAACAAAAGAAAAAATAGAAGCTTACAAAACTTTGGTTCTTGAATGGAATTGCAAGTTTAATTTAATAAGCAAGTCTTCGGTTGAACATATTTGGGAACGGCATATATTAGATTCGGTTCAATTATATAAATACATTCGGCCTACAGATAAAATCCTGCTTGATTTAGGATCCGGCGCAGGTTTTCCCGGAATGGTTCTGGCTATTATGGCAAAACAGCTTAATCCGGAGTTAAGTATAAATTTAGTTGAAAGTATTGGTAAAAAAACATTGTTTTTAAATGCGGTAAAAGATGAATTGAAGCTGAATGTCAATATACTGCATGACCGCATAGAAAATATTAAAATGAAAAATGTTGATATTATAACATCACGCGCTCTGGCGGCGTTGTCAAAGCTTTTGGATTACAGCAAACCTTTTTGCAAAACTGAAACAAATCTTATCTTTCCTAAAGGGGAACATTGGGCTGATGAAATAGAAACTGCGCAAAAGCAATGGTATTTTAAATATAAAACAGAAAATAGCGCAACGGATAAATTTGGTAAAATTTTATGTATCAGCGAATTAAGGAGAAAGCGATAATGGTAAAAATTATATCTATTGCCAATCGAAAAGGCGGAGTTGGTAAAACGACGACTGCTGTTAATATCGCAACAGCTATGGCTGCTATCGGAAAACGCGTTTTAATTCTTGATATGGATCCGCAGGGGAACGCAACAACCTCTTTGGGAATTAATAAAAATAAATGTTTGTTTTCAACATACGATATTATGATAAACAATTGCAAAGCAGAAGATGCTATTGTCAAAACAGATATAAAAAAATTTGATATTTTACCGTCTGCTCCGGCATTGGCTGCCGCAGAAATAGAGCTTATTGATGTTAATAAACGAGAGTATGTCTTAAAAAATGCATTAAATGCCTTAAGCGGAAAGTACGATTATATATTGATTGATTGCCCCCCGTCTTTGAATTTAATAACGATTAATGCACTCGTTTCGTCTGATTCTGTAATCGTTCCTCTGCAAAGCGAGTTTTTGGCGTTGGAAGGTTTGACGGATCTTATAAAAAATATAAATATAATAAAAAAGAATTTTAATTCCAAACTTGATTTGCAAGGTATCGTGTTGACGATGTTTGACAAGCGAAACAATTTGAGTCAGATGGTAGAAACAGATGTACGAAAATATTTCGGTCAAAAAGTATACAAAACGGTTATTCCGAGAAGTGTTCGCATTTCTGAAGCTCCGTCGCATGGACAGCCTGTTTTGATTTACGACTTTAAGAGTAATGGTGCTAAAGCTTATCTTAATTTGGCAAAAGAGGTATTAAAAAGGGAAAAGGAGTTATAGATATGTCTATGAATAAGAAACATGGTTTAGGGCGGGGGCTGGAAGCTCTTCTTGGAGATGATGATTTAAGTTTTAGCCTGGACAATATTAATACGGGCGAAAATACTGAAACCGGAATCAAAACCTTAAATGTTAATGAACTGGAACCCAGTCCGTATCAGCCGCGTAAGGAATTTAATCAGGAAGCCCTTGATGCTTTGGTGGCTTCTATAAAAGAAAAAGGCGTGCTTCAACCTTTGCTTGTTCGCAAAAACGGCGAAAAATATGAGATAATTGCCGGAGAACGTCGTTGGCGCGCTTCAAAATTAGCAGGTATAACCGAGGTACCGGTTATTGAAAAGGAAATGGATAATCAGGAAGTACTTGAAGTAGCGCTTATTGAAAACCTGTTGCGTGAAAACCTGTCCGCTATTGAGGAAGCCGAAGGGTTTAACCGGCTGATAAATGAATTTTCTCATACGCATGAAGCTTTATCGCAAATAGTTGGAAAATCAAGGAGTTATATAACCAATACCCTGCGCTTGCTCAGTTTGCCTGCCGCTATTCAGGAAATGGTAAAAAATAATGCCTTAACCGCCGGGCATGCTAGGGCTTTAATTGGTCTGGAAAATGCTGAAGAGGTTGCCCAAAAAATTATGTCACGCGGATTAACCGTCCGTCAGACGGAAGAACTTGTCAATAATTTAAAGAATCATGCTTTGACTCAAATTAACAGAGCTGTAAAAAAAGATCCAAGTCTAAAAGAACTAGAAAAAGATTTAACTAAAAATATAGGCATGAAAGTTAAAATTAACGCCGGACAAAACGATAAAGGTAAAGTAACGATTGAATACAAAAGTCCTGCTGAGCTAAATCAGATATTAGAACTTTTAGAAAAAAATAAAAGTTAAAATGTGCGCCGATTTTACGGCGCTTTTTTGTAATCCAAAATCTCTAGCCAAATACAGAGATTTTTATTACATATAAAAATGGCGATACTGAATAAACAGCGGTTGCGTGATATGATTATGTCAAATTTGATAAAATCAACACTAAGCGGTGTTTTTTTAGTTGTAGAACCTTTTTGATGTTTTGTGATAATCTTATCAAAAAAGTTATTTTTATATGCTCTATGCTAAAAAAACAAAGCAGAGTATAACACATTGTTTTTGCAGTGTTTCCTGCGAATTAAAAAATTTCCCGCCTTAATAAGGCTTTTTTATAATTTAAAACAATGTATTTAAAATATTTCTTTATATTTTCTGATTAATTCCTCTTTTGATAAACAACACCCTTGCTCGTACCAGTCTTTCTTTAATGCATCAATATAAAGCCCGATTAATTTCTGGTCAGCACCGATTTGAATAAGGTCTTTTCCATTAAGGGGGAAAAATGGAATATCCATTGAATCCAGTGTATTTAAAATATCTTTTGTCTTTTCTTCGTTAGTATTATCTAAGTTCAGACAAAGCCATTTGTCCCTGCAAACATCTTTGCCGTACAAATAAACAGCCTTGTTTATGGATACACTGTCTTTAAAACTGCTTTTTGATAATTTTGCTTTGCTTAGCTCCAGAAGATGTTCCTTTTGTTCTCTGTTCAGTCGGAAAATATCTGCCAGCCTGCCAGCTCTTTTGGTATCAGGTTCAAACATGACAAATATGCGGCGGATAATGTTTTTTTCAATTCCCAAAGAAGTAATAAGCCTGATAAGTTTCTCAAGATTATCAAAATTTTTTGGAGGGGCAATCAAAAAGTCGAGTATTCCGTTATCAAAAATAAGCTTGAGAGTATTGACCGCGTAGGGTGCCATAAGGATTTTAAACAATTCGTCTTTTATCTTTTCGGATGATATTTTTCTTAATAAGTCTTTATTTTCAATACAGGCTTTTAACGATTTAGCGTCGATTTTTTTTCCGAACATGGCGCAGAATCTGAAAAAGCGCATAATTCTGATATAATCACGTTCAATAGTTTCCTGTGGAATGCCTATAAATTTGATAACCCCGTTTTCCAAATCATTGATACCGTTGTAATAATCAAAAACATTACCTTTTTCATCGGCATAAACGGCATTTATGGTAAGATCGCGTTTCGCCGCATCGCTCTTCCATTCGTCTTTGCCATTGTCCTCTTCGGTACTTAAAGATGTAACCTTGAAAAAACTGTCATTGATAATAACGCCGATTGTAAAAAATTGTATACCGATAGGGACACATCTGAGGCCTTCATCATCGCACATATCCGAAAATTCCGAAGGAGACATATCCGTTACCATATCGATATCTGTCCTGTCTAATCCTGCAATAGCATCTCTTACCGCACCGCCGACAAAGCGCAAAACGCCGCCGTGCTTTTCTACTAATTTAAACAGTTGAAGAATATCGTCGTTATTTATCAGTTTTTTCGGATTAATATAATCAGGATGAAACATTTAATGCCCTCTTTTTTGCGGTATTTCTTAAACTTGTTAATTGTTTATTATAAATGTCTTAATTATGATATAACAAAATCAAATTTTTTAGGAATTAAAATCATGAAAAAGTATGTTATTTTATCCTTGGCTTTGCTTGTTTCTTGTCCGGCTTTTGCAGGGAGTGTTCCTGTAGAGCTGGGAGAGTATGGCGACTGGACTGCATATTCATATAAAGAAGGAAAAAATTTGGTCTGTTATATGGCTTCGACGCCCAAAAAAGACGAAGGAAATTATAAAAAACGCGGGGATATATATGCCGTCGTAACTCATCGGCCTGCAGATAAAAGCTATAATGTAGTTAATTTTGTAGCCGGATATGATTATAAAAAAGGCTCCGGGGTGGTCGTAAAAATCGGTACAACGTCATTTAACAATCTGTTTACCAGCGGAGATAATGCTTGGGCACCAGACGCTTCTACGGATAAGAAACTGGTTGATGCAATGAAGCGCGGACAAAGGATGATTGTTGAAGGAATGTCTTCACGCGGAACCAAAACCAAGGATACATATTCTTTAGCCGGTTTTACAGGAGCTTATAAGGCAATCAGCGCAAAATGCAAATAAAGAGCATAAAATGACAGAAAAAAAAGAACTTACAAATCTGACAAAAGAAGAATTGGCTGCAGAAATAGCCGAACTTGGGGAAAAAAGTTTCCGAGCAAAACAATTGTGGCAATGGATATATTTTCGCGGTGTAACTGATTTTGCCGAAATGAGTAATCTTTCTTTGCCATTGCGGCAGAAACTGGAAGAAAACTATACGATTACCCGGCCGAAAGTGATTACAGAACAGATTTCCGTAGATAAAACCCATAAATGGTTGCTGGAGTTTAAGGACGGCGAACGCGTTGAAATGGTTTATATTCCGGAAAAAGACCGTGGAGCCGTCTGTATTTCTACTCAGGTTGGCTGCGCAATGGGGTGTCGATTTTGCCACACCGGAAGCCAGAAATTTACCCGGAATTTAACAGTCGGAGAAATTGTCGGACAGTTTATGGTAGCCCGTGATGCGTACGGCGAGTGGCCAAGCCCGACAGATGAGGTGCGTTATTTATCAAACATAGTTGTAATGGGAATGGGGGAACCTCTTAATAATCTTGATAATGTTGTAAAAGCTTTGAATATTATAACCGACTGTGAAGGGATTGGAATTTCCCGACGGCGCGTTACTATGTCTACCTCCGGGATTGCGCCCCGCATCGTGGAAGCTTTGCAGCGAACGGGAGTGCGGCTTGCTGTTTCTCTTCATGCACCGAACAATATGATTCGTTCGCAGATTATGCCTATAAACGATAAATTCAAAATTGAAGAAATAATGAAAGCCTGTGCCGAATATCAAAAAGGGGATCACAGCCGCTATATTACTTTTGAGTACCTTCTTTTAAAAGGGATAAATGATAGTCTAGACAATGCCGAAGAGTTGATTTCGCTTTTGAAAAAATATAGACTTCGCGCACTGTTTAATTTAATTCCTTTTAATCCTTGGCCCGGATGCGAATTTCAGCCAAGCGATAAAAAAACTGTCGAGGCCTTTTCAAATACTCTGGAAAAAGCAGGATTCGCTGCACCGGTCAGAGTAGCACGGGGACAAGATATTTTGGCAGCCTGCGGTCAGCTAAAATCAAAATTGCCCGGAAAAAAACAACCTTAAATTGGTTATATTCTGCAAGCCCCTTCAATTTGATGGTCAAGCCGGTCTTCATGTATGCCATAAGGATCTTGGTGGATAAGTACCTGGCTTCCGGGATATGCTTCAAGTATTTTATGTTCAACCGCATCTGCCAGTTCATGAGCTTTGAGCAAAGGTATGGAACCATCAATTTCCAGATGCAGTTCAAAGTAATAAATATCCCCCAGACTTCTGCTGCGGAAATCGTGCATTCCGTGTATTCCTTTGCTGTTACGGACAATTTCCGTAATTTTTTCCCTGATTTCGGGAGCCAGTTCTTTGTCGGTTATCTGTTCTACGGATTCTGCAGCCAACTGATAAGCATTATACAGTAAATATGCCGAAATAAACAATGCAGCAATCACATCAAAGTATGCAAAACCAAAAAAATGTACCAAAAGCAATGATAAAACGACCGCTGCATTTGTCAGAAAGTCAACCGTATAATGCGCTCGATCCGCCTTGATTGCCAGAGAATTGGTCTTATTGGCAACATATGTCTGAAATAAAACCAACAGCACAGTTGCCAGAATACTGAAAAGCATAACTGCAATTCCTATAGTCGTTTGTTCTATTTGCACCGGATATATAAGTCTCTTTATTCCGTCTACAATAACAAAAATTCCAGATGCTCCGACAAAAACAGCCTGCAAAAAAGCACTTAACGCCTCTGATTTGCCATATCCGTAGCGATGTTCTTTAGTAGCCGGTTTAGTTGAAAAATAAACAGCGGCAAAAGAAACAGCCGATGCAAACAAATCGGTAACACTGTCGGCAAGAGAAGAAAAGATGGCCAGAGAATCTGTCTTTATAAAAGCAGCAAGTTTCAAAACAATAAGCAAAACAGCCAGAGAAACACCGGCGATTGCTGCTGCTTTTTTCAAATAATTATTTTGTTTCTGTGATGTCATTTTTTATTTTTTCCCATGTTTCTTTTGATATTTCCAAATATTTTCCCCGAACATATTTTTCAAAAAATTCAATATGTTTTCCGTTTGGCGCTTTCAGAAATTCATACTGTACATAATATTTGCCGTCATTACTTTCGTAAAAGATAAGGTTTACCAAATTATTATGCTCTGCACTGATTTCCAGATTGGCAAGTTTTTTTCCTTTGATATTTTCTGATATACTTTGATAATAAACATTCAACAAAATTTTTGCGATATTCATTACTTTTATATTATCGGTTATTTGATTGCAGCTGATTAACCGTCCAAAACGAAGATTCCATAAACTGCTGTAGGTCCAGGCGTTTCTGTCAAGAGAGAGGTCATAAAAATCTGCATCGGCTTCCCACACCTGAAATTGATTTTTCAGCCTTATAAAAGCGGCTTTTGATCCTCGTCCCAAATCCATATCGTACCAGCCTATCTCAAAATTTTCGATTTCCTGATTAGCATTGCTGTATAAACCGACTTCTATCGTGGGTGAATTTTCGTTTTTTAGGGAAGAAAAGCCAAAATATTTCATATCGGCAATCTTATCCGATTTTTTTTCATAAAACGTCATATTGTTTAGTGCAATTAAAAATCTGCGGATTCGCTCCTGATAAACCGGTATATTCGGATATTCTTCCAGTATCCATATGCCGCTTGCTTTTTTAAATGTCAGTGATGTCCGGCTGTTTTTCAGCTTTATCAGGGATATATCATTAATTTTGCCGTTAAAGTCTTTAAATACCGGTTGTCCCTCATATTCCGAAATACTGTTTTTGTTTTCCATGTAAATGCTGAAAAAAGCAAGGGCGGCTATTATGGCAACCCATGCAGCCAGTTTGACGGTTTGACGGTCAATAATAAAAAATCCTTTAATGTTGCAAAGTACGGCAGTACGTTTTTTATAATTGAGATTGGTTAGTAAAACAACAAAGATAATAATTAAGGCCACAAAATAGATATTGAAAAATTTAACTTTGACTTCAAGTTGTTCAATATCTCTGTTGGCATTTAGTTTTAATGTGCTGAGTTGTTGCCTGAGATGGTCGATTTCCGTGCGGATATTTCCGATAACGGCCAGTTCGTCTGAGCTGAAAGTTCCGCGTTCTTCAAAATTCTTTTTTGCAATAACTTCTGCCAGTCCCTGTTTTGCACCGTCTATAGCTTGAAAAATATCGTTTTCCTTTAATTTATAACGGTACATATTGGCTTTACGCATATTTTCGACTTTATATAACGGGCGTCTTTGGGCATTTTTTCCCCGCAGACTGATTAAATCGTCATTTTCCGTTAGATAGTCAAGTGCGTTCATAATAAAGTTTGCACTGTCAAAAATCGGCGTTTGATAAGATAAATCCAAAAATTTGGTTTCTTTGGCCCAAAAGGCGTCGTACATAAAGTCTGTGTCGCCTATGGCGATAACGTCAAAAGGCTTTTTAGGATTATTGCTTAAGAATTCGGCCGCAATAACAATAACATTATTTCCCGGAGTATATTGCTGAAGCACTTCTCTGGGGCTTTTGCTTTCTTTAGCCAGTAAGACATTTAATATTGAGGAATTTTTGCTGGTTTTTATCAGTGGAAAATATAAGACGTCGTTTCCCGGCTTGGGCATAACCATCGTTGCTGATGAAAACAAAATGTTATTCAGCTTATATGTTGTTCTGTGGTTTGGATTAAAGTCATCCGCGGTAACTTTAAATTGTAAGAGGTCTTGCGTAAAGGACGGGTTAGTTCTGTAATTAATTGTTTCGTCTACTGTTATAGAATTGTCGAAATCTGCCGCGACGCCGATATCATAAAACTGAATACCCCAATAGTCGGCAAGTTCGGAAATATCTGATGTTATAAATTGTCCTCCCAGCGGAGAATATAAACGCGATGCGTCATCGGCGACGTCCATCAGCAACAAAACTTTAGGCTGTTTTTTTATTTTTTCAATAACATCTTCGCCCAGCCCGTAAGGGTGCACCATCATCAAAACATCATATTGTTGATCTAAATCATCGGGTTTCTCGATAATTTTAACATTATAAAGTTCTTCTATATATTTGAGGATTTCCCATTTCCTCATCATAACATCGTTTTGCCTGACGCCTCCGTTTATCGGCAAGGAGCTTAAAATGCCGATAGTTTTCTTTTTATGGTGCATTTTGTAAATATTCGTGGTCAAATCCTGTTCCAGAAACGGCAGCCTTTCAATCGAAAAAAACGGAATAACGGCCTTGTTTGTAAGGCTGTCGGAAAGGCTGAGCCCGAACAAAGCGTTTTGGTTAATGTCTATTAGCGGGATTGGCTGCAATCCTTCGGCTAAAGCCCTGTCTTCATCTTTATCCAAAAATTCTGGAGTATAAATTTTATAGTCAAATTTTCCGTTTGCATAGGTTTTATATTGTTTAAGTATCAGTTTTATGCGGTCGAATATCTGCCGGACTTCCGGATTTCTCTGTCCTAAAATCGGGGAATAATATAATTTGGCAATAATCGGACGTTCAAGTCTGCGCAAAATATTTTTCGTGTTTTGCGTCAGGCTGAGATATTTTTCTTCCGTAAAATCGTAGCTTATCTGCCGCAGAACATTGTTGGCAATAATGTTTAAGCCGAAAAAGCCAATAAATAAAAGTATAAGCACCAAAACGCCGTGCCTGATGCTTGAAGATGAAATCAAACCTGAAGAGCCTTTCGTTTTCAGGCTGATGATGGCAATTGTTATCAAGTTGAAGAAAACAATCAACGAGCCAAAGAAAACCAAGTCTCTTAATTCAACCAATCCTCGGCTTAAAGAGGCAAAATGTGCAAGGAAACTGAACGAAATAATAGTGTCGACAATAACGTCGCTGAACAGTTCTCTGGCCCAGAACAAAACATAATCAAATCCGCTCCAGAAAAACAAAAGGTTAACAAAAACGCCTAAAACCAGAGCAATAACAGGACTTTTTGTCAATGCCGACATCGTTTGTGATATGGCAAGCATCGCGCCGGCCAGAATAAAACAGCCGAGATAGCCGATTATAATAACCGTATTATCCGGATTTCCCAAGATATTAACGGTAATCCAAAACGGAAAAGTCAGTAAAATGGCTATTATTGCAAAAATCCATGATGCCAAAAATTTGCCCCATACCAAATCGGTTACGGAAACAGGAACAGTTAAAATTTGTACAATGCTTTTGGTGTGAAACTCTTCGGCCCAGCTGCGCATGGCAATTCCCGGGATAAACAGCAGATAAATCCAAGGCTGATAATCAAAAAGCCCCCACAGTGAAGCGTGTCCGTCCATAAAAAAATGGCCGAAATAAATGGCGCAGGAGCCGCTTAACAGCAAAAAGCCGACCAGATAAACATAAGCCAGAGGAGACAGAAAATATCGTATTAATTCATACTTAATGATAGTCTTTATGCTGTTCATGCCTGGGTCTCCTTCGCAGCAGTCAGTTTTCGGAACGCTTTTTCCAACAACTCGCTTCTTGTTGCCTTTAAAATATCCTGCAGTGTTCCGTCCGCGGCAATTCTGCCTTTGTTAATAAGAATAATCCGTGAAGCAAGAGTTTCAGCTTCATCTAAAAGGTGTGTTGAAATAATGATTGTTTTGTCTTTTCCCATATCTTTGATTAAACGGCGCATATGCTCTTTCTGATTGGGGTCGAGGCCGTCTGTCGGCTCGTCTAAAAGCAAAATAGGCGGATTGCCGATAATGCTTTGGGCAAAACCAACCCGTCGCAAATATCCTTTTGATAAAGTTTCTATTTTTTGTTGGGTAATATCCCGAATTTTTGCTAAATCAATAATACGTACAAATTCGTTATCATATATTTCTCTTATTTGCTGTTTGCTTTGCGTTTCTGTTTCCACAAGATTAAGCTTTAATTCTATCATATACCTTAAAAACAATTTAACGGTCATATCCGCATACATCGGAGCGCCTTCCGGCAGGAAGCCGATATCTTTTTTGGTGGCAATGCTTTCTTTGCTTACGTCTTTCCCGTTGACGAAAATTGTACCTTCAGACGGAGAAATAAAACCGGAAATCATATTCATCAGCGTTGATTTTCCGGCACCGTTAGGGCCGAGTAAAGCAATAATTTCCCCTGTACTGGCGCCAAATGAAACATTGTCCACGGCCGTTAAAGTTCCGTACAATTTAGAAACATTCTCCAGACAGACTGAAAAAGGCTGAGTTTTCCTTTTAGTTTGCTTCATAAATTTCACCTCCGGGGATAGGTTGGCTGACGCCGGTTGTGGATGGAAAAGTTATCGGTAGGGAATAAACCGCCCGTGCACTCAGAAAGGCGCTGATTTCGGCATTAACGGTATCAATTGGAATATCAGCCTCTTTACTTACGATAACATCCATATTGGGCAGCCTTTGCCGAATAAAACGAACCAGCGTCGGGTTGCCTGCGCCTTTGCCGCAAACAATGACTTTTTTAGGAAGTTCCGGCAGATAAAGACAGATTGAATAACAGATTGCTTCGGCAACAAAGGCAGTTGCCGTAGCTGCTCCGTCCTCCAACGAAAGCCCTTCTAAATGCTCGGCTTTGTCGGCAAAAATCCCTGTATACGCGGCTTTAGGCGGAAATTTTGCAAAAAACTTATGGTGCATTAAAGAGTTCACAATTTTTTCGTGGACTTTCCCCATAATAGCCAGCCTGCCGTTATAATCATTTTCCATATTTGCGTGTTTGGATGTCCAGTTGTTAATAAAGTTATCGCCCGGGCCACAATCAAAACCTACAATTTCGCCAAATGACCCAATCCAGGTAATGCTTGATTTGCCGCTGATATTTACATACGCAGCGGGTTTTATTTCATCAATTCCGACAGCATTAAAATAACTTGAAGAAATAGGCGTTCCCTGACCGCCGCTGCAAATATCGGCATTGCGAAAATGGGTTACGGTTTTAGTACCGGTTCGGGCTGCAATGTATCTTCCGTTTCCCAATTGATAAGTATAAGGAATGTTAGGATTATGCATAATTGTCAATCCGTCGATTCCGATTAAATCTATTTCATCTTCATATTCGTTTTTAAATTCGTTGATAAGTTGAATGTAGAAATCTGAAACTTCTTCATCGACTTTTTTTAGTTTCTCTTCATTTTCCGGCGTATTTCTTTGTAACCCATAAACAGCTTTTATATGATCCTTCATCATATCGGGGTAGGGGACGGCATAAGCTTTTTTCCGCTCGTTTATATCAAGGCCGTCAGTCTTAATCAACGCAAGTTCAACCCCCCCGAAAGTTGAGGTTCCCGATAGGCCGAGACAATTTAATCCCTTAATAACCATATAAAAAAACGCCTCTTTATAATTGCATTATCAATTTATTATGCTAATATGCCATAAGTTTTAAGAATAAGGAAGTAAAAATGACAAGTTTTAAATCAGAATTTTTAAACATAATGCACGAACGCGGCTTTTACAATCAATGCACAAACGAGCAGGGTTTTGACGAATATCTTGCCGAGTGTGAAAGAAAAGGAATGCCGGCGGTGGGGTATCTGGGGTCGGATCCGACCGGAGACAGCCTGCACGTTGGGCATATAGTTCCATTGATGATGCTGCGCTGGTTTCAAAAATGCGGGCATAAGCCGCTCACCTTGGTAGGCGGCGCGACGGCGCGTATCGGCGATCCGTCCGGCAAGGATAAACTGCGCCCGTTTTTGAGCGAGGAAACGCTTGCGCACAATGTGCAGGGGCTTAAAAAGTCGTTTATGAAATTCCTTAAATTCGGCGACGGCAAAAATGATGCGCTGATGGTTGACAATTATGACTGGTTCAAGGACATTAACTATCTTGAATTTTTGCGGGATATCGGTACCTGCTATTCTGTCAACCGGATGCTGACGATGGACAGCGTAAAAAGCCGTCTTGAACGTGAACAGCCGATGTCTTTTCTTGAATTTAACTATATGCTGCTTCAGGGATACGATTTTTGCGTTTTATTGCAAAAATACGGCTGCCGTGCCCAGATTGCCGGAGCCGACCAATGGGGAAACATCGTTTCGGGAACGGAACTCGGGCGGCGCCGTTATGATACGGAATTGTTTGGGTTTACCAGCCCGATTATTACAGATTCTGCGGGTAAGAAAATGGGCAAGTCGGAAGGCAATGCCGTCTGGATAAACGAAGACAAACTTCCCGCTTATGACTATTATCAGTATTTCCGCAACATCGGTGATGCCGAAGTCGGAAAGTGCCTGCGGATATTTACGGATTTGCCGATGGATGAAGTCCGCCGTCTGGAAGTCCTGCAGGATAAGGAAATAAATGAGGCCAAAAAAATACTTGCCTTTGAAGCGACTAAAATCTGCCGCGGCGAGGCCGAAGCTGCTGCCGCACGGGAAACGGCCGTAAAAACCTTTGAAAAAGGGATTGCCGGCGATGATTTGCCGACGGTTTCCGGCGCAAAGGCCGGGGTAGGGGTGCTTGACGCGTTTTTGGCTCTTGGATTTGTAGCCAGCAAAGGCGAAGCCCGCCGTTTGATAAAACAGGCTGGTCTGAAGTTAAACGACAAGGTTATTACCGACGAGAATTATGTCATTACCGAAAAAGATATTGAAAACGGTAATATAAAACTCTCGCAGGGAAAAAAGAAACACGGACTTCTTGTTCTTGAATAACAAAGGGGGCTGAAAAGCCCCTTTGTTATATCTGTCGATGTTTATGGGAAATATCTTTCCTTGAGCTATTCTGCCGTAATGTCAATCAGCCGGTCTAAGCTGTTGGTTTCCTTGCTGTCATACCCGGTGGATTCATTTTTCTTTGCAGTCGGTTTTTCGACAGCTTTTTTCCTATTGTTTTTTATCTCCGGCTTGACCAGCAGCTCAAACATCTTGTCCATTTGTTCCTGATCTAATTTGGAAGGAAGTCCGGCAGGGGCTTTTTCTTTTTCTACCGGTTTTGCGGTGGCTTTTTTACCGTCGCTTTTCTCTTTTTTCTTCTTCGCGTCCGTATCGGCCTTGTTTATATCTTCAACTGACTTCATCGTGTTTTTGATAAAGTCTTCCGGCAGCATTTTTTCAATCATGTCAGAGCAGGGCTCAGCCATCATAAAATACTGGGATTTTTTCAGGGAACCGTCTTTCAGTTCTTCCGGCAGGACGATTTTTACAATCAGAAAGCAAAATCCCAGAATAAGTACCGCCCGCAGAAAACCAAAAACCAACCCAAACAACCTGTCCATAAAGCTTAACGTGCTGGTGCGTATCTTGGCAATCAGCTTGTCCGTGCCGATAATCCAAACGGCGTAAAAAACTGCCATAATTAACAAAAACACCACAAACTGCGCCATCAGTTTACTGGCGATAAACTGGTTCATCCACGGCGTTATTAACGGCGACAGATATACTGTCAGAACGACAAACAACGCCAGCCCTAAGATAGAAAGGACTTCTTTGACGAAACCGCGTATAAAGGCGACCAGCATTGATAGGGCAACGCCGATTAAAATGATGACATCAATATTATTTAACGGTTCCATCTGTTTTAGCTCCTCTAACTAAACCTGGAAATCAGGCGTTGAACGTTGCCGATTTCATGATAAGACATATTGGCAATCAGCTTTTGTTTTTTGTCTTTATTAAATGAATTGGGGATAATGGCATTGGAAAAACCGAGCTTCTGCGCTTCTTTCAGACGCAAGGTGGGCTGGCTGACCGCCCTGATTTCCCCGGACAGGCCTATTTCGCCGAACACCACCATATCAGCCGGAAGCGGTTTGTTTGTCATAGACGAGATGACGGCCATGGCAACGGCCAGGTCTGCGGCCGGTTCGGTAATTTTTAATCCTCCGGCAATGTTCAGATAAACGTCATGCGTGCTGAAATTCATCCCGCAGCGCGCTTCCAAAACCGCCAGTATCATTGCCAGCCGGTTTGAATCCCAGCCGACGACGGCACGTTTTGCTCCGGCATATCCGCTGTTGCCGACCAAAGCCTGAATTTCTACCAGCAATGGGCGTGAACCTTCGATTCCGGCAAAAACACACGAACCGGAAACGCATCCCTGTCTTTCTGCCAAAAACAAGGCGGAAGGGTTTTCCACTTCAACAAGTCCGTTGTCCTGCATCTCAAAAACGCCGATTTCGTCAGTAGCACCGTATCTGTTTTTGACTGCACGCAAAATACGGAAGTGATGTCCCCTGTCGCCTTCAAAATAAAGCACCGTATCAACCATATGCTCCAAGACGCGCGGACCGGCAATAGAACCCTGTTTGGTAACGTGTCCGACCAGAAACAGCGTAAATCCCTTTTTCTTGGCAATTTTTATCAGTTCATAAGCGGCTGCCCTAACTTGTGCGACGCTGCCCGGTGTTGATTCAACTTCGTCAATATACATAGTCTGGATTGAATCGATAATGACAAGCGTCGGATTTTCCTTTTCCAATGTCGCAATAATGTCCTTAACGCTGGTTGTGCTGGCCAGACGCACGGGGGCATCGGCCAACCCCAGACGTTTTGCACGGATTCGCACCTGATCAATCGCCTCTTCGCCGGAAATGTAAAAACAGCTGTTGTCTTGCAGTTTATTGGCCATTCCCGCGCAAATTTGCAACAATAGTGTTGACTTGCCGATTCCCGGGTCGCCGCCGACCAGAATAACCGACCCCGGTACCAACCCTCCGCCGGATACGCGGTTAATTTCGGAAAGGTTGGTTACCAGTCTTTTATAGGTTTGGCTTTCTCCGTTCAGAGAAACAAAATCAATCTGGTTTCCCTGTTTTTTTGCGGATATGTTGGAAAATTCTTCGGTAGGCCTTTTTTCTTCAACAATGGTATTCCACTCGCCGCAGGCGTCGCATTTGCCCTGCCATTTGGGATATACGGCGCCGCATGACTGGCAGACATAATCGATTGTTGATTTTTTAGCCATATTATTTCTCCACTTTTATCGGGCCTTTGGAAGAACCGTTGATAAACTGTCTGACATAAGGGTTGGTTGTCTTGTCCAGTTCTTTGACCGTACCGTACCAGATGATTTTTCCTTCATACAACATGGCTATTTTGTCGGCGATTTTTCTTGCGGACGCCATGTCGTGCGTGATCGTTAATGTCGTAGCGCCTAAATCTTTGGCCGATTCTATAATCAAATCGTTGATAACGTCCGCCATAATCGGATCCAGTCCGGTTGTCGGTTCGTCAAAAAAGATAATTTCCGGCCGTGTAATGACTGCCCGCGCCAATCCGACGCGTTTCTGCATACCGCCGGACAATTCAGATGGATACAAATCGGCAATGTCTTCGGTAAGGCCGACCTGTCGTAAAACTTTTATAGCCACGATTTTTGCTTCTTTTTTGCTGAACCCCCGGTTTTGAATAAGGTCAAAGGCTACATTTTCCCATACCGTCAGGCTGTCAAACAATGCGCCGCCCTGAAACAGCATTCCCATTTTGCTGTGCATACGGTCAATAACATCCGGGTTTTCGTTGACGATTTCTATGTCGTCAATTTCAATTGAACCGCTATCGGGAATAAGCAGTCCCTGAATACACTTGATTAAGACCGATTTTCCTGTCCCTGAACCGCCGATGACAACCAGCGATTCCCCTTTGTACAAGTCAAGGTCAACACCATTCAGAACATGTTTTTTTCCGAAACTTTTATGCAGGTCTCTTATTTTGATTTTTATTTCCTTTGCCATATCTGCCCCCGTTTATCTGGAAAAGAACATTTCCGTAATGAGATAGTTGAAAATCAAAATCAGGATTGATGAGGAAACGACGGCGTTGGTCGTAGCGTTGCCGACGCCCTGTGCACCGCCTCTGGACTTGTAACCGTGGTAACATCCCATCATTGAAATGATAAATCCGAAAACGGCCGCCTTGACCAGACCGGACACAATGCCGATAATCTGCAAATCCTGAAAAGTTGCCGTAATATAGTTGGCAGGGTTAAATCCCAGTTTGTAAACCCCTACGACATATCCGCCGAAAATGCCGATAATGTCGCCAATTAAGACTAACAGCGGCAAAACCAGCAACCCGGCCCATAACCTCGGAGCAACCAGATATTTAAATGGATTGGTAGACAAGGTAACCAAAGCGTCAATTTGTTCCGTAACGCGCATGGTTCCGATTTCTGCAGCCATTGCTGCGCCGATTCTTCCCGCGACCATAAGCGCCGATAAAACCGGAGCCAGCTCGCGTGTAACCGAAATTAAAACTACCGAGGCGATAACACTTTCCGCCTTAAAGCCGGAAAAGCCTGAATAAGTTTGCAAAGCAATAACCATACCTGCAAACAGGGTCGTCAGTCCCACCACCGGTAACGAATAAAAGCCTATATCCAAAACCTGTTTAAAAAACAGCTTAAAATAAAACGGCGGAACAAAACAGTGATATATTGCTTTTAATATAAAAGACGTCAAATCACCCAGCGATGATAAGAACTTAACTAATGGTTTTCCAAGAGTTCGCAAAAAAACTTCACCTAAACGCATTATCATTTTAATTACCCCGGTATATTGCATTTATGACTTATAATAAAGCGCTTAACTTATTATGCCACTTATTTTTGTTATAATTTTATAAACTGTAGAACATTCAAACGGATAAAGCTTTAATTTTGTAACGGATACCCCCAACAAATCGACAGTTTCCGGCAATGGCAGCCGCTCAAGCTCATTTTTGTCGGTGCAAAGTTCTGCGCAAAGAGCTATTTCTGCTTCTTTGGCTGCTGGAAAGTTTCCGATTCCCACATTCCTTATCTCTAATTTTCCTGAAATTGCTTCAGGGGCGGAACCGTACACTTTTCCGTTTTTTAATACAAGGTCAACTCTGTCGTCGGCAACCAGTTGTGCTTGGCTTTCCATAATCATCCGCAACGCCAAATCCGATTTTCCGCTGCCGGATTTTCCGGTCAGCAAAACACCTTTGCCGTTCAGGCTGACAAGTGTGGCATGAATGTTAACCGTCATATTCCAGCGCCTCTAAACGTTTTCTTTTATTTTCGCCTGATACGGAAACGTCAAAATACCGGACGGCTCCTTTGGTAGAAATGGTTATTTTCCAAATGTCTTTGGGCAGTAATCCGCCGATTTTTTCCGGCCATTCGATTAAATTTACGCCGTCATAAAAGGATTCTTCAATGCCCAACTCATAAGCTTCTTCGGGAGATTTAAGACGGTACATATCATAATGGTATATTTCGAAATTACGCCCCTCATACGATTGTACCAGAGTAAAAGTCGGGCTGGGAACTTCCTCTGCACTGCTTAAATTTTGAATAAAAAAGCGCGAAAAAGTGCTCTTTCCTGCGCCAAGTGTGCCGTATAAAGCAAAAATATCCCCCTTTTGCGCCACATTGCTAAAACAGCAGGCCAGTCTTTTAGTATCTTCTTCCGTTTTGCATTCAAATGTTCTTTTGTATTCTGTCATTTTATTTAAACCATGAGCCAAAATCAAAAAATCCGCCGCCTTTGGAAACAGTTGTCCGTTTGATTGTAAAATCGTTGCGGCGGCGCTTAATGTCGCGCCAGTCTTCCGGTGCATAAAATGTCCCCTGCCATAAGCCGGAAGATTCGCTTTTGGCCTTGGCTTCATAAGGGCGATATATGTCAGATTCTCTCGTATTTGCCAAAGCCCATCCGGCGCCGACAAGTCCGGCGCCTATGTCATATTCTCCCCAAACGCATGTAGCCAAATCCTGTCCGTTGGGTTCTATTTTTAACAAATAACAGTCAATGGGATTGTTATCTATCCAGCCCCGAACCCATGATGCGGCTTCTTCTCCGCAGTTATATGAGCTTCCGTTGGCATCTGAACAAATCTGGTCGTTATCGGGCGCGTCAACGCCAAACAGACGGACATAGCGCCCGCCTATATAAAAAACATGCGCATGTATAACATTAGCGCTTCCGCTTATTTTAGGATAAGCCGAAGGGTCAAACCCGGTCTCTCTTTTCTTTTTCTGTTTTTGTCTGGGTGTTTTTTCCTGTTTTGACAAGCTTCGGCTTTTTTCCAGTTCATAATCCAGTCGGGCATCAATAATTTCTTTTTCTTGTCCGACCGTTTCGTTATGCGTAGAGTATAAAGCATAGGCCAGTCCTGCTGCCGTCAGCGTAATCCAGAAATTATATTTGGGAAGCTGCTGGACAATGGCAATATAAGCCAAGGTAATGCCGCCGACAAGTATGCAAAAACCGATAGCCTGCCATACTTGTTCCCCGCCGTGGATAAGCCGTGCGCCGATAAATATAAAAATAAGCGCAACAATTCCGCATATAATTCTTTTCAACCAAAGCATGGCATCTCCACTGTGTCATTCCTCTGCATATAAAATGCTCTTTAATCGTAAAGATTTGGTAAAATCTTTTCGTTTTTGCCTGTGTTTATTTTTTGTTTGTCTGCTTTTTTCAAAGCAGTGATAAAAGCCGTAGCATCAAAAAAGGTTTCGTTATCCGAATATAAGAGCTGATTAAGCAGATTTAGCTGTTGCGAAAAGCCTTCGCTGCCGGATTTTTCGGCAATTATATTAAAATTTGCAATATTTTCATCGCCATATTTTACTTTAGCCCATTTCAGCAGAGATTTTTTAGCCGTTTTATAGTCGTTCCTTTTTATAGCTTTGATGACTTCATCACGATATATACGGGCATGATTTTTTTTGCGGCGCATTAACATCAAAAGGGTAAAAGCAAAAAGAACAAAAGAGATAAGAGCATATAGATAAAAACTTCTGCTGTTCTTCGGAAGAAATGGAGGTTCGTTTTGGTTCTGCCGCGGCAGAGGCTGGGCATTATTCTTGCCTGTATCATCTGCGGAGATTGCAGGAAGCGAAGATGGAGCTTTTTCTTCCGTCTGTTCTTCTGGGAGGTTTGTATTAGGGGCAATGTCAATAACTTCTGCAGGAAGTGTTGTTTTTTCAAACAACCCGCTGTTTACATTAAACCATTCTATTTCCTGTTGGGGCAGTTTAAATTTTCCTGCCTTTTCGGGAATATAAACAACATTGATGGTTGCAGTTGTAACAAGTTGTCCGTCAACGGCAGACATGCTTGTTTCCGGTTTTTCCGGATACTGCTTGAAACCTTCTATGTCGGGAAATTGTAAAGCAGGAAACATGTCTTCGGGCAGCCCTGCTGCCGTTATGGTTATTTTTCGGCTTAAAGCTTCTCCCGCTTTAAATTGCGTTTGTGAAGACCATTCAGCCTGCATTGTCAGATTGCTCAAGGGAAGCCATACGCCTGAAAATCCGCTTGGTTTAGGTTTAATGGTAATGTTTTGCGGTTTGGTTCTCATGCGGACAGGAACTTTTTGCCCGAAAGCATTGCGAAAATCGACGCCAAAAGTCATCAAATCATCATGAAAATCAGGAAATCCGAAATCAACGTTTTTGATATAAAAGCCGTTGAATAAAAACTGCGGAGCGGAAATTTTGCCGCTTTTAAGGGGAAATGCAGCAAAAGCATAAGTTATAACGTTCATGTTTTTTCCGTTTATAACGTCTTTTTTGATAAAAGGCTTGTTAGAAAGAGGCGTAATGGTCCAGTTTTTTTGCGTTTCATCGCTGATGTCAAGAGAACTGCCCTGCAGTCCCAGACTGTCATAAATTGTAACCAAAACAGTCAACTGTTGCTGAACATAAGGGGTTTCCGGGCTGAATGTCTGTTCAATTTGAAAATACGGCGAATTGGAATTTTCCTTGCTGTCGGGAACAAAAGCGATATTTGAAACTTCTTTTACTTCAACTTCGGCATAATTTGAACTTAATCCGCCGAGTTTAATCGGTTTTATGGTAATTTTTCCTGTTTTAAGCGGTTTTAAGCCAATCGTCCACCTTTTGGTTTGTGTCAATGTTCCGTTAATATAATTTATTTGCCGGGCAGCATAATTGGAAACAATCTGAAAATCCTGTTGCAAAGCGCTCAAATCCGGATTTTCGTCACTGTCACCGTTATAATCAATAGTCAAATTTAGGGTATCGCCCTCTGACATAGCGCTCTTGTCCAAATTAATGTTTATTTCTGCCGCATAAACGTGGAAAGCAAATAAACAGCCAAAGAAAAAAGTAAACAGGTTAAATATTTTCATCTCTATATCTGTCCTTTACATATTCTTTTTTTATAAATTCACGCAGCAACCCACCCGGATCTTCTGGAATTTCCCGATATTGCCTCTGCATCATAATTGCTTCGCCGTCATATTGCTCATTTTCGTTTCCCTGTTGAGCCCTGACCAGATTGACGGATTGTTCCTCTTGTTGTCTTTCTTTTCCGTTATTATCGTTTCCTGGAGTATTTCTGCTCTGGGTTTCGTCCTCTCCCTCAAGGGTGGCCTCAGCCGGCTGTTGCTTATGTTCACTGTTTTTTTGAAAACTGGTTTCATCGCTTTTTTCAGAATCTGGCCGTGTTTTTTGCTGTTGTCCTTCGGGATTTGTTTTTGCGTTTCTGTTTTCTTCATCTGCTCCGGAAGCGGTAGAATTGCCCTGTTCCGTTTTAGGAGAGGCTTCCGGTGTGTTTTTATCATTTTGCTGCGATTGGCTTTGACTCTGTCCGTTTTGGCCGGTTTGATTTTGAGAAGACTGTTCTTGTTGCTCTTGATTCTCTTTATTGCTTTGCGGCGGTGGATTGTTATTTGAACTTTGGTCTTGTCGGGACTTCTGTTCTTGCGCATCGTTTGTAGAAGGATTTTGCTGTTTTTGATTATTGCCGCACTCAAGAACGGAGGGGTCTTGTTTTGCTTTTTCAAATAATTCATTTATAATCGTAAGGTTATATTCGGCATCGCTGTTTTTTGCATCAGCCTCAAGCGCTTTGGCAAAAGCTTCTTTTGCTTCATTGTATTTGCACATTTTTGTTAGAATAACACCCTGATTATAAAAAGAAAGGCTGCTGTTGGATTTCTGAAATTCTTTTAAGGCATCTTCTGGCCTACCCTGTTTGTAAAGGGTTGCTCCTATCCAGTCCGCGTTCTTAAAAAACTTGAGAGCCTGTTCATATTGCCCTTTTTGGAACAGTCTGAGACCTTCCTGATCATTATTCAGAAAAAATCCGGCATAAGCCTGCAACGGAAACAGCAATAAAACAAGAACAATCATTCCCCGCCGAAAAAACATCAAAGTGCAAAACAGGGGAATAAATAACAGATAATATCCGTAGTCTTCAAAATCAGAACGCATATTTTGGCTGCGTTTAATTCTTTCCTCGTTAATTTTTGCAATCTCATTGACAAGTTTTTGCGTATTTGCACTTCTAACGCTTAAATAGACGCCGTTTCCGGTATCTGCCAAGACTTTGAGCTTTTCGTTTCCTGAAAATGAAGTATCAATAACATGAACTTTGTAATTAAGGGCAGATACTTTTTTGACGTGTTGTAATGCCAAATCAAACCGCTGCCCGACGTCGGAAGTAAATAAAATAATATTGCCCTGCGCATAACCCGCGGCTTTAAATCGTTCAATTGCCAAATCAATAGCCCGGTCAAGCCGGTCGCCGCTGTCCGGTACAATGTCCGGTTTGATTTGCGGCAAAAGGTTTTTTAATAATTTGACATCGTCAGCAATCGGCGTAATGACATACGGTTCCTCCGAATATACTTCCAGGCCGAACTGCCCCTGCGGAATGTGTTCTGCCAAATCGGAAATCATAAATTTAGCCCGGTCAAGTCTGGAAGGCGTGATATCCGTAAGTTGCATATCCTGCGCCAGACTGAGGACAAACATATTCGGATTTTCTACGGCAAGGGAAGGAATTTCCGTTTTTTTCCATGCCGGCCCGGCAGCCGCAATGGCCGCCACGGCCAATCCCGTATAAATGAGTTTTTTTACGGAAAAATGCCTTTGTCCGCTGTTGCTGACCAAAAGGAAATTTAACAAATTTTTATCACAAACATCTGCCCACGACGAAGCATTTCCTCCCGTTTTTAATTTCTTAAAAAACAAAAGCAGAGGAAGCAGCAGAAAACATAAAAGCCACGGGCGCAAAAAATGAAAATTTTGGAATAACTCGTTCATTTCAAGTATCTCCCCGGCAAAAACAACAGAAATAATGCCAAAATAAGGGAAAAAGTCAAAGGAATATAAAACAGGTCTTTTTTCTCCTGCACGATATTGCCCTCGCTTTTAGCCGGCTCTAACTGGTCAATTTTTGTATATATTTCAGCCAGCGAGTTGACGTCTGTTGCTCGAAAATAGTTTCCTTTTGTTCTTTGGGCCAGCTCTTTCAGGCTTTTTTCATCAAGTTCACCATTGCCGAGTCCGAACAGTGAGCCGAGAAAGTTACGGTCGGAACCGACGCCGACGGTATATATTTTTATTCCCTCTTTTTCTGCGAGGCCGATGGCTTGTGCCATGCTTAGGGAACCGTCGTTATTTTCTCCGTCCGTAAGCAAAATGATAACTTTATTATTTTTTTCTTTTTCTTCCCGCAGATTTTTTAATGCCAGACCCAGCGCATCGCCGATAGAAGTCGAATTGCCGGCCATACCTGCATCAGCATTATTCAGAATTTCTGCAACGGCATTTTTATCAAAGGTAAGCGGAGACTGTACATAAGCGCGTGTTCCAAAAAGAATTAACCCGAGCCGGTCTTCCGTTCTTTTTTGCACAAAAGAGCCGACAACTGCTTTTACGGCTGTCAGCCTGTCAATCCTTTGGGTTCGGGACAAATCCGGTTGCAGCATTGACGGTGATATGTCTATAACGAGCATAATATCCCTGTTTTCAGCTTTAAGACGGTATGGTTCGCCGACATGTTGAGGACGTGCGGCAGCAATAACAAGCAGCACCCATAAAGAAAAAAGATAAAGGTATTTAACGGAAAGCCAGGCTCTGCTTCCCAATGCCGGGAATGCCGTTTGTTCAGATTTTGCCTGAATATATTTGATATCTTTTAAAAAAGGAACTTTCAATGCATCGCCGTATATACCTTTAGTTTTGGGAAACAGAAAAAAAACGGCAAAAGGAAACAGCAGCAGCCAAAAAAATTGCGGATATTCAAAAGTGGTCATAGATTTTCCCCTATCCATTTCCGGCAGAAGTCTTTCAGGCTCTCAGCATCTTGCGGTACATAGGTTCGGTTGTTTTCTGAACCATTCATAAAAGGGGCAAACTTAAGAAGTTTTGCTGCTTGGGAGGATAAAGGAGAGGAGGTATGTTGATTTAAAAAGTCAATCCATTTTTCCCCGTAATATGAGCTTGCCTCCGGATATTTCAAAATGCAGATACGCCGCAATAATTCAGAAATCATAACCGCGGCATAAACCGGGCGAGACGTGGAAATTTCCTCAAGTTCTTTAAAAGCATAACGCCTTTTGCTGATTCGGCGCAGTTTTAAAATTATTTTTATAATCATAAAAGCAAAAACACCGGCAGCCAGAATAACCCACCATCCGTATGCTACGGGAAAAAAAGATACACCGTCAGGTATTTGTATATCTCTTATTTCCGGCAGATTGTTCATAATCTCTCCTCTTTAATAAAGTAAGCCTAACCATAAATTTATGTTAAAAAGTTTCAAATATCAAGAGAGCTTTGCAATATAATCTTTTATCAACGGTGCCATTCTTTGCGCTGCGGCAGAATAAGCCTCCTTTTTAAAATCAATAACGTTGAAAACTGCAAACTCCAGCGTATCCCATTTATAGCTTTTGAATTCGGGATGAGGCATATTAAGATTTATTTCACTGTCCTTTCCTGTAAAATAAAACAGTGAAAAATAAATATCCTGCCCGTCGTTAAATATGCCTCTTTTACGAAAATTTTCTTTTATCTCGGCAGAAAATTCATACCGTGTAGGCTCAACATCGGTATATACAAGCTCGACCGAAGATATACCGGTTTCTTCATAAAGTTCTCTGTACGCAGCTTCTGCCGGCGTTTCTTCCGTCTCTATGCCGCCTTGGGGAAACTGCCAGCTGTCGTCGGCAGTTTCGATTCTGCTTCCCAAGAATACCTTGCCGTCCTTATTAAAGACAATAGCGCCGGCACAAGGCCTGAAATGCTTGCTCACCGGTTTTCTCCTTTACTTTTCGTCAGATTTGGAATACAGGGCCAGAGCTTTTACCAAATCTAAAGCGCGGACAAGTTGATAGTCAGCCAAATCTTCTTTGCTTTTGCCGTTTTTCTTTTCATTTCCGGTATCTATGTCGCTGTCGTTTTTCAGGGCATTGTTCAAATCGGCCTCGCTGATGTTTAAGGCATAAGATTCAAGTTCTTCAATCTTGGCAGGTTTAACCTCAACATCGGGCTCAATGCCTTTTGCCTGAATAGAACGCCCGGACGGCGTATAATATCTGGCTGTGGTCAGGCGCATCGCCCCGTAATCCCGAAGCGGAATAACGGTTTGAACTGAACCTTTGCCGAATGATTTTTCGCCTAAGATAATTGCTCTGTGGTGGTCTTGCAGCGCACCGGCCAGAATTTCGGAAGCCGAGGCCGAACCTTCGTTGATAATAACGACAATAGGCAGCCCTTTGGCAATATCGCCTTCGTTTGCCATATATTTGACCGTGTCCGCCTCATTGCGCGAACGGGTGGATACGATTTCCCCTTTTTCCAAAAACAGGTCGGAAACGTCAACCGCTTGGTCTAACAGCCCGCCGGGATTGTTTCTGACGTCAATGACAATGCCCAGCAGTTTGTTTTTAAGTTTCTTCTTTGCTTTTGTAATTGCTTCGCTGACAGATTTGTCAACATCTTCGGTAAAAGAAGAAATTCTGATGTAAACAATAGAGTCTTCCTTAATTTCATTCTTAACCGACTGGATTTTGATTTCCTGCCGTTTAATTGTCAGTTCAATCGGTTTGGAGTTGACCCGCCGGATGGACAGTTTGACTTTTTCGCCGATTTTGCCGCGCATTTTGCTGACGGCGTCGTTTAAGCTCATGCCGACCACAGTTTCGCCGTTAATGTTTGTGATATAGTCGCCGGCCTTGATACCCGCTTTTGCCGCCGGTGTGTCGTCAATCGGCGAAACGACCTTGACCAGCCCGTTGTCCATGGTAACTTCAATTCCCAAGCCGCCAAATTTGCCTTTTGTCTGTTCGCTCATATAGTTAAAGCTGTCAGCGTCCAGATAGCTTGAATGGGGATCCAGCGACGTTAACATTCCGTTGATTGCCGATTCGATAAGTTTCTTGTCCGAAACTTCTTCTACATAATTAAGCTTTGCCCGCTCCATAACTTCGCCGAACAAATTTAAAAGTTCGTACGTGTTGGCATCATCGTCTTTGCTGGTCGCAGCCCTGACATTTGCAGTGCTTATCATCAGTCCTGCAAATAAAGAAATAAACAACAACTTACTTTTTCTCATTTTCTTTCCTATCAATAAAGTTTAACCGGCAATCCACGGCGCGGGGTTAATCGGGTGTCTGTCTTTCCGTATCTCGACATACAGCTTGGCGTTGCTGCTGTCGGGCATGGTACCGACCGGTTCTCCGGCCAGAAGCATTTGCCCCGGTTCGCAGTCGATAACGCCCAGACCGGCAAGCAGAGACAGGTATCCGTCTCCATGTTCTACTATAATAATATTACCATATCCTTTAAATGGGCCGGAAAAAATGACTGTTCCGTCGTATGGTGCGATAACCTGTGCTTCCGGGCGGGTTTTGTAAACAATCCCTTTGGAGGTTACGCCTTTGGAAAGCATTTGCCCGTATTCCGTTATGACCGTTCCTCTGACCGGGCGCGACAAAGTTCCTTTGGCTTTTGCAAACCTGCCGCCTTTAGCTTGTTTTTTTATGTCTTCGTGTTCTTTTGTACTGATGACGTGCGGCGTTTTTTGCCGTTTTAGCTCTTCCTGCCGTTTCAGGGCGGCGAGTCTTTCTGCCTCTTCCTGTTTTTTGCGGGCAAGTTCTTTCTGCCGCTCCAGCTCGTCAAGCAAATCCCGCAGGTTTTTTGCCTTGGAAGAAAGGTTTTCTGCCAATTTCTGCGTTTCGGCGCCTTTGGTTTCCAACACCTTGCGCATACCGGCTTTTTTCTTCATCAGCGTTCTCATTTCTGCCTGTTGCTTTTCCAGCAGTTCCTGTCTTTTTTTCGTTTCCGCGACAGTTTCTTCAACTTTTTTCTTCTGCTGGTAAACGCTGTCCAAATCGGTTTTGAGTTTTGAAGACTTTTCGTTCAAAAAAGGCACCGTTTCCCGGAGCAAGATGGCGCTTCTGATAATGTCAACCGGCGACAGCGGCTGTAAAATGACCGCTTCTGACGGGTTAAGCGACATATTTTGCAGCGAAGCCAGCGTCTGCACCAGCGAATTGTTTTCTTTCGCAAAAGCCGCTTCTTTGGCGGCCAGCTCCTCCTTCAACACCGCCAGCTTGTTTTCCAGCTCGGACATTTTGTCCTCGTTGTTCTGGATTTTCTGTGCCAGCCCGATAACCGTCTTGTCAATCTTGGACAGTTCCAAATTGAGCTGTAACGCCTGCGCCTGTAGTTTTCTGGATTCTATCGTCTTCTTCTTGGCTTCAGCCTCTATCCTCTTAACGTCGCTTTCGGATATGTCTTTGGCATAGCCCGAATTCCCGTCCGGGCAATTCAGGACAAAAGCTGTCAACGCTATGCCAAAGAATAATATCCGTTTCATCAAAGCCTTATTTTTCCAAGAGGGAGTTGCCCGTCATCTCTTTCGGTTTCTCAATATGCATCAGGTCCAAAAGCGTTGGGGAAATATCGGCAAGCCGCCCGTCTTTCAGGCCTTTTACCGGCGGCTCTGCGTTGTAAAGCACGGCCTGAACTTTCCCGACGGTATGCGCGGTATAAGGTTCGCCCGTCTTTTCGTCAACCATCTTTTCAACGTTGCCGTGGTCTGCCGTAACAAACAGAACCCCGCCGACGTCTTTAATGGCTTTCATCACTTTACCCAAGCAGTCGTCAACCGCCGCAACCGCTTTCAACGCCGCGTCCATAATGCCGGTATGCCCGACCATATCGCCGTTGGCGAAATTGCAGATAATGACGTCGTACTTTTGCTTTTCAATCGCGTCGGTCAGCGCTTCCGTAACTTCATAAACGCTCATCTCCGGCTTCAGGTCATAAGTTGCGACTTTCGGGCTGTTGATAAGGATTCGCTCCTCGCCTTTAAACTCTTTTTCCTCGCCGCCGTTGAAGAAGAACGTAACGTGCGCGTATTTTTCCGTTTCTGCGATTCGGAGCTGGGTCAGCCCGTGGTTTGCCACCACTTCGCCGAAGATGTTTTTCAGCGCTTCCGGCGCAAAAATCGTCTTCATAAAGCGGTTATGGTCAACCGAATATTCAACCATTCCGACCAGTATGGCGAAGTTGATAATTTTCTTTCTCTCAAAACCGGTAAATTCCTTGTCGCCCAGGGCGTATAGGATTTCTCTCGCCCGGTCGGCGCGGAAGTTAATCATCAGCACGGCGTCGCCGTCTCTTGCTCCCTGATAATCGCCGACAACCACCGGAACGACGAATTCGTCCGTTACGCCGTCATTGTAAGACGCGGTAATCGCTTCGTCCGCGGTGGCAAAACGCTTGCCGTCGGCGAGAACGATGTTGTTGTAGGCCTTTTCCACTCTGTCCCAGCGCTTGTCGCGGTCCATAGCGTAAAAGCGCCCGGCAATGGTTGCGAGTTTGACGTTCGGCATATCCTTGATGTTGTTTTCAAAATCGCTCAAAAAGCCTTTGCCCGATTGCGGCGGCGTGTCTCTGCCGTCCAAAAAGGCGTGTACGTCAACGTTGATGCCGTTTTTCTGCAAAATTCCGCAGACCGCCTCAATATGCTTCTGGTGGGAATGGACGCCGCCCGGCGACATCAGCCCCATCAAATGGCAGGTTCCCTTCGTTTCCTTGAGTTTGTTTATCAGCTCAACAAGCGTCGGATTCTTCTCCAGGCTTCCGTCTTTAATCGCCAGGTCAATCTTCGGCAAATCCTGCATAACGACGCGCCCCGCGCCCAGATTCGTGTGCCCGACTTCCGAGTTGCCCATTTGCCCTTCCGGCAGTCCGACGTCATATCCGGACGTTTCCACAAAACAATGCGGACAGGTCGCCAGCAGGTTGTGCCAGTTGGGCGTATGCCCCTGTTCAATGGCATTGTCGGGGGTAACGTTTGCCCGGTATCCCCAGCCGTCCAGAATCAATAGCATTACAGGTTTTTGCATTATATTTACTCCATATCTGATTTATTTTATCTCTAACCGAATATATAGGTCACTTTAAAGCAGAAAGCATTATATTTATCCATATTTTTTTAGGTTATAAACAATATAAGTCTTGTTAAGACAAAAAGATAGTTTTATATTTAGGTCAAGATAAGTTTATTTTGGGAAAAACGGATGAAAATATCCCCTTTGTGGCTGTTCTGTCTGGCCGCGTCGCCCGCCTGCGCCGGCACGCTGGAGACGGACTACGCGCTGGAACTCAACAATTATTACGGCTATACGGATTATGCCAAACCGTATAACCGCCTGCATAAACAGAATAATCTGAATTCTTCGCTGAATGCGTACGGGCGGCTCACCTACGAGTTTAACCGCGAATACGCCGCCTCGCTCATCGGCTATTTTATGATAGATTCGGCAAAGGAAGTTGAAAATTACAATCAGGGGATATGGGGCGAAGAAGTCTATGCGCTGGCGGAAACCCCGTTCGGCGAATTTTCCGCCGGGCAGAATTATAATGTTGCCTATGCGTTTGCCGTCGGCGCGCCGAATGTCGGAGCCTGGCGGGTAAACAATACCGATTTGGTTAATTTCATCACCAATCCGAACTGGTACAAAAAAGGCGGCAGGATGTCTTATAAGACCCTGAATTCAACCTATATCAACACCGACGGCGCTTCCCCGAAAGTCAGCTATGTAACGCCGGAATGGCAGGGGATGAAGCTGGGTGCGACCTTTGTGCCGGAAACCTACAGCCAGTCCGGGCTTGTCGCCAAAGACGCGCCGTATAAGGACAAAAGCGCCTATATCCTCGGCGCGTACGGTTCGTGGGATGTTTTCGGCTATGAACTGGAAACGTCGCTCGGTTTTGCCGATTTTGATGAAAATGACAAAGAATATTCCGCCGGAATCAGCATCTACCGCAAGGGGTGGACGCTCGGCGCCTCTTATCGCAAAACCGAAGCTTCCGGTTCCGCCTATGCGCTGGATAAGGCAAACCTGTACGACGCATATCGGGAAGGGCAGGCGTATAACGTCGGCTTGAGTTATGCCGTCGGGCCGTTTACGACTGGAATCGCTTATTTTGATTCCAAAGCTGACCACAGCGGCAATCGCGATAAGATTATCAGTTTTTCCAACAGCTGGCAGTATAACAAATATGTCGGTTTTTCGCTGACGGCCGCTCATCTGGAGTCGAAAGGGGCGGATTCGCTGCCGGAAAACAATGCCAAAGGCTATGCTTTCATTTTCGGGCTGGAGTTGAAGTTATGAACAAAATTTGTATAGTTTCATCGGATTCGCTTTTTGCCGGGGATTTGGCGCAGCAGATTCTGCGCGAAGTGCCGGAAACGGAGATTCTCTCCGCCGATTCGGCGCAAAATGCCGATTTGCTCCTGATTGACGGTGAATCCGGCGAAACGGCGTCCTGCGCCGGGCGAAATGCCGAAACTCCCGTCGTCCTCTTCTCGTCGGAGTGCGAATTGTCCGATTATGCCGACGTTGTGATAAAGAAGCCGTTTGCCCTTTCCGGGTTTTTGCAGGCCTTGCGGAACAAAACCCTTCTGCCGAAAGTCCGCCGCAAGGAATGCCTTAATTTTAAGGAATACAGCCTTTATCCCGTCAAAAAGGAGATTGTATCGTCCAAATCCGGCAAAACGACAAAGCTGACCGAAAAGGAAGTTGATATTCTTAAATATTTGTACCAGAACCTGCCCGCCGCGGCCAACAAGGAGGATTTGCTTGAAAATGTCTGGGAATACAGTACGGACGTAACCACCCATACCATAGAAACGCATATTTACCGTTTGCGTCAGAAAGTCGAGCAGGACGGCGGCAGCCAGCTGATATTGACGGAAAACAGCGGCTATCGTTTGAATATATAAAAACCTGCCCCGCGTTTCCCCTCCGCTTTGCGTCCCCGCCTTCACCCTCGTTTTCCTCCCCCCATTTACTCTGCCCACCCGCGCCCCGGGGTTTCGAATCCCTCTCGCATTCACCCCGTTCATTCCGCTCCCTCACTCCAGGGCTCCGAGTTCCTCCCATTTTCACCCGCGTTTACATCTCCCTCTCTCGTGCTCCAGAGTTCCGAGTCCCGGCATGTACGGGTAAAAAAGGTCTTGCCAAAGGGTATAAAATATGGTAAATTGTTCTATATAAGGCGTAAAAGGCGGCCATAGAGCCGCATATAACAAGGTCAAAAGAGGCAAAAATGGAAGTAACGTTTTTAAGGGAAGAGGACATCTGGGGCGACAGCGCGTTGGAAATAATGCAGGCGTATGGCACAAAAGTCGGCATTTCGGATGCTGCGATTGCCTTGGGAACTATGATGGGCAGCGGCACCAAAAACAGTGCCGGCGTGGCTTCCGGATTAGCCTGGTCGGCGTCTTCCAACAGGAATGGAAACGTCCGCACCGTCGACTAGAACGGCGACGAGAACAGCAGTAACCCTAACTTACGCGAAGCCGCCGGGTGTCCCGCTTTGCCGT
>OHLQ01000047.1_pt1 | contig 103115 bp, 109 predicted proteins | sample 1569081 | NCBI WGS metagenome assembly OHLQ01 (sample SAMEA3879585, study PRJEB24766) | human gut metagenome | biome: human-associated habitat; feature: feces | place: USA | collected 1985/1987 | reverse complement strand
GGCGGCATTGTGCGGTATAGGCGGCAGGATTGCAGCGTGGCACGAGGCAGGCGGAGATGTTGCAGGAATGGCTATTCTGCCAGTGCGACCATCGCTTTAACCATTGCGTTCGCCCCTTCGCAGACCTCCTTAACCGACTTTGCCAGCATATAGGCTGGCGTCGTTACGACACGGTGCTTTGCATCAATACAGGCTTCGGTTACCGGCGTATCCTGATGCCGGGCGCCGGTCAGCTCTATGGTTTTGGCGACGGTTTTGTCATTGCCTATGGTTACGGTTATGCCATATTTACCGAGAACTTTGGATACCGTTACGGGAGCAATACACATTGCGCCGATGACCAGTCTGTTTTTATATGCGTCTTCCAAGACTCGGCTGACCGAGCTTTCCACGGTACAGTTAATCCCCTTGTCGGCAAAATCGCACCAGTTGGTAACGGCGCCAAGGCCGCCGGGAAATACGATGCAGTCGAAATCCCCGACGTTCAGTTCGTTCAGAGGCTTTATATCGCCGCGGGCGATACGGGCAGACTCGACGAGGACATTGCGGCGCTCTTCCGTCTTTTCGGACGTCAGATTATTTATAACTGCCGCCTGTTCGATATCCGGAGCGAAGCACCGGTAAGCGCAGCCGGCGCAGTCAATCGCCAGCAGAGCGGTTACGGCTTCATGGATTTCCGAACCGTCGGCGCGGCCGCAACCTGATAAGACAACGGCAAAACGAGGCATCTTTTTCATCTGTTTTCTCCCTTGAAAATTTTTTTTATCTTTCTTGGTATATAAATATACAAAATTAAAAAAATTTTAAGGGGTTATAAATATGTATGCATACGATAAATTATATTGATTTATTTTTAGTCTGACATATACTATTTTAAATAGCCGAACTTAACAACAACCTTTAGCAAAATCTGGGTAACATGGAAATTAAACAATCGACATTAAAAAACGGACTGAGAATCATTACCGCCGAACGGCCGCAGATTGAAACGGTTTCGCTCGGGGTCTGGGTCAACACGGGAGCAGCTGCCGAATCCGAGGCTGACAACGGCATTTCGCACTTTATCGAACATATGGTGTTCAAGGGCACAAAGAAAAGAAATTCGCTGCAGATATCCGAAGACATCGAAAACGTCGGCGGTGCCACAAATGCTTATACATCACGGCACTTCACCTGTTTTTATGCCAAAATGCTCAAGGACGACCTGGAACTTGCAACCGACGTCATCTGCGACTTTATCACCGACCCGACGTTTGACGCGGCAGAAATGAGCAAAGAAAAAGAAGTCGTGGTACAGGAAATCAAGCAATCCGCGGACGCACCGGACGATTTGGTTTTCGATTACTTTCAGGAAGCGGCATTTCCGAATCAGGCATCGGGGCGCACTATTCTGGGAACGCCCGAACATGTGCGCGGCTTTAACAAGGAGCGGATGCTCAACTATATGCGCACGCACTATACCGCGGACAATATGGTTGCGGCGGCGGTCGGACGCGTTGACCACGACAAATTCGTCAAGATGGTTGAAGAGCGGATGAATACCCTGCCCGCACATGCGGATTTTGCCGAAGACCCGCAATATTATGTCGGCGGCGGGCGTGTGGAATGCAAAGACATTGAGCAGACGCATCTGGTCCTGGGGTTTAAAGGCGCGTCCTATATGGACGAAGACTACTACAACTATTCAGTGCTGTCGACGATTTTCGGCGGCGGCATGTCCTCGCGCCTGTTTCAGGAAATCCGCGAAAAGCGCGGGCTGGTTTATACCATTAACAGCTTTAACCAGGCGTTGAAGCACGCCGGCGTTTTCGGCATATATGCCGGTACGACTCCGAAAGAGCTGGAAGAGCTGCTGCCGGTCGTTGCCGATGAAATCAAAAAAATGATGAACGACAAAGTCAGCGAGACGGAATTAAAGCGTGCCAAGACACAGATTAAGGCCAGCCTGCTGATGTCGCTGGAAAGCTCTTCTACAACGGCGGAAATTATGGCAAGGCAGATGCTGTTGTTCAAACGCGTCATTCCGACGGCGGAGATTGTCGAAAGAATCGAAGCGATTACGGCTGACGATTTGCAGCTTTTGGCACAGAAAATTTTTACATCAACGCCAACCTATGCTTTGCTCGGCTGCGAAGGCGGCACCTACCCGAGCTATGACGACGTCAAGGCTCTGTTGAAATAAAAACCTCATATCAGCTGAATACAGCCCGTCCTTTAGATGTATAACTTAGAAATACAACAAGGGACGGGCTTTGGTTAAAAATACAAATAAAAAGCGGGCTTTTTTAGAAATACAATAAAGAGCGGGCTTTTTCCAATCCTTCTTCGGTCAGGACAATAACGACAATATCGCCGTCAATATAAACAGCGTCAGCTGACGGCCACGGTTTGGCCCGATTGCGGACGAAATCCTGACCGGCTTTGGAAAGTTCTCCCGGAACGGCATTATCGTAAAAGACATCTTCAGGATAGTAGAAATTATAAACGATACGCGACATAAACTCGGGCGTAAAGGACGTTTCCAGCAAATCAAGGCTGGTTTCCTCCCCTGCAGAACGGCGGTAATAGTTCTGCCGCAAGGCAAAACTTCCTATCTGCAACAGGCGGTATTTGCGGCGGGCATCAAAACCGGGAAAACGCTCCAGCCGGGCAACGATGCGCTCATGGGCTTTCATCTCCGCATCAAACCCCAGTTTCCAGACTTTTTGCGCATACATATCGCGCACGCCGGACATAAATGCAATAATCACGGCAAATGCAACCGCGGCTTTGCGGAATTTTCCCGATGAAAAACGCAGCAGGCTGGCAAGAGCAAATGCATAAATACAGGCCAGACCATAAAAATCCAACCGTGGGACAAAGGCAAAATTTTCCAGTTCCGCCAGAATCTGCCCGCGTTCGTCGGCAACGAAAAATGCCAGTTTGGAAGCAAACAGCATTCCCAACACCAGCAGCAACAACCCCGGAAGTTTCCTTATGCCGTTGCGACATACCGCCGCCGCCAGCCCGAACAAGCAGAACGCCAACAGCAAAAGTTTATATTTATACTCCATAAACGGCAGCGGCGCCACAAACTGCATAAACATTGCCGAACAGGTTTCCAGCAGCTTTTGCGGCAGGTAATCCCAGCTGATGACGCGCGTGTTGTAAACGGAAGTCAGCGAGGAAAAGGACAATATTATCTTATATAAAACCAGTGCGGCAAGCACATCCAATGCCGGAAGCACTTTTTCGCGCACGGCCGTCCAAAACGGCTTACCGGCGGCATAAGCGAAAAAGGCGGAACCGAGCAGGCAGACAGCATAAAAATTGATTACCGCGGCATAAGAGGCAAAGGCAAAAAGCATCAGAACCATGGCAGGAACATGCAGCCATGGCCTTTTTGAGGAGACGGCCGCCGACGCCGCCAGCAGCGAAACAACGCAAACCAGCGGCAGGCTGAGGTTTATCAGCATATCTTTGGCATAATAAAGCCAGACCAGCGTGTATGGCAAGACTGCCGCAAACACTGCAAACAGCGCGTAATTGAATGTCGTCAGCGGCACCTGCCAGTATCTGGCAAGCAAAATGTACCCCAGCACCAGCGCAGCAAAGGAAAAAAGGCTGTTTAAAAACGGCAGCACCTGCCCGTCAAACAAAACCGCCTGCAAAACAAAATGCAGCGGGCGCCCTTCAAAAGCCCCCTCGTTCCACGCCGAAGCGCCGCGGACATAATTCCAATCGTGGTCGCCAAACATAAAATTGACCGTATAAAACAAAAAGGCGAGATTGACAAGCGCAAAGGCTATCCAGAATGCCCGGACATAACGGCGGTCTAAATTTTTTGCCATACCGGCGATTTTGGCTTCAATTTCAAGATAACGCATCGGCGGTTCTCCTTTCGGGTCTGTTTTTGTTTTAAACGTTACAATTTTGCGGCAGCCGGCGGTTGCCAACTTGGTGCCCCGGTATGGCGTTACCGGTGCTGACCGGCGGAGCGGCGGCCGGGAGTTACCAGTACTGACAGCCACTTTCGTACCGGCCGAGAGTTGTCTGTACTGACCAGGACTTTCGTACCGGCCGAGAGTTACCAGTGCTGACCGGGACTTTTATACCGGTCGGGAATTCCCATACAGACCGGTATTTCCTACCGGCCGGGAGCTGCCGCACGGTGCCGTATTATCGGTACGACCGTTCGTAAATCTCGGCGCAGTCGGCAATGCTCAAATCACACGGGTCAAGCCGGAAAGACATGGCATTCTGCGTTTTGGCCGCGGCGGCAAATTCGTGCAGCCGCTCTTTTTCAATACCGTAATCGCTCATCTTCAGCTTGTCCGCACCACAGGCTTGCTGCAATTTCTGCAAAGCGGCAATGAAGTCTTCCGGCGTTTTGGCGTTTTTATTGCCGAGAGCTTTGGCCAACTCGACAAGACGGTCGTCAGAAGTGTGCTTTTCGGCGATTTTAGAAAAGTAAGCAACACTCAGCATAATCAACCCGGCGCCGTGCGGCAGGTTTTTATAGACGCCGCTTAAGATATGTTCCAACGCGTGTTCCGAGATACAGCCGGACGTACTTTCCACCATACCGGACAGCGTATTTGCCAGCGCCATATTTTCCCGCGCGGCAATATCCCCGCCGTCAAAAACGGCTGCGGGCAGATTTTCGGCAATCAGGCTGACGGCCTTGAGAGCAAAAATGTCGCTTACGGGCGTGGCTATATTGGCAAGATAGCCTTCAAGGCTGTGAAACAGCGCGTCAAACCCCTGAAAAACCGTATAGTCGCGCGGAACGGTCAACATCAACTCGGGGTCAACCACCGCCAAAACGGGGAATGTGCCGTCAATGCCGAAACCAAATTTTTCGCCGGTCGCGGCATTGCTGATAACCGTCCACGGGTCGGCTTCCGTTCCGGTTCCGGCGGTTGTCGTTATGGCAACAACGGGCAGAGGCGTTACAGACACCGGGCGTCCGCCGCCGGTGCCGCGAACCATATAATCCCAATAATCGCCTGGATTTGTCGCCATAACAGCAATCGCTTTGGCTGCATCAATCGGCGAGCCGCCGCCCAAACCGACGATAAAGTCGCAGTTTTCGGCTTTTGCCAGCGCCGCACCGGCCATAACTTCGCTGCGGTCGGGATTGGCGGTTATTTTGTTGAACAGCACGAAAGTACATCCCGCAGCCTTCAGCTCTTCCTCTGTCCGGGCCAGATAACCGTTATCGACGACGGAACGGCCGCCGGTGGTTACAATCAGCGCCCGCGTGCCGGGGAGCTTTTCCTTATGCAGATTAGCCAGCTGTCCGCGGCCGAAAAGGATTTTGGTCGGAATATAATATTTGAAATTCATAAAGCCTCCTTATCTGTCATTACCCTGCAATTCTCCTCCACGACCTTAAAACAGGTCAAAACTCTTATTATAACTCAGCGACAGTCCGAATGTGCTCTGTGCCCGGGAACGCGACGCGCCGCGGGTTTCAGCAAGCTCGTAATTGTAAAACGGCGCCAGGTACAAATCCCCGACGAGTTTGGTTTCAATACGGTTATCCGTCGACAGCTTGTATTTGAAATCCGTCGCTTCTTTTTGGCTGTAGCTGAAGAAATGGCGGTAATACCCCTCGGAAACGAACGTGGTATTCGGATTCAGCGGGTAATGGAACTCATATCCGATTTCGGCACCGGTTTTCATATTATCATTTTTGTAAGTCATATCGTCCTCTTCCACCAAGGCAATATAAAGCTGTTTGAAATTTGTGCCGTCATAAAGTTTCAAACCGGTTTTGGCACGGAGAATTTTAGTACGGTAATCCGTTCCGTCCAGATTAAAATCCGTAAATTCCGTTTCATACCCGAGATAGGCAAACGGGCCGACTATCCCCTGTTCCAAATGCCACACCTTGTGCGTATAGTCGGTATAAAGCAAAATTTCATCGTCGTTCTCATTTTCGGTGGTTACGCCGTTCTCGGTGGTTTTGGATTTGCCGTATATCGCATACAGGCCGTTGACCCAGACCATCGTGCTGCGGTCATAGGTCAGGTTGCCGTCAAACACGCCGCTGATGTTGTGCTGTTCGTCGGCATTATACGAATCGGGATAATTCGGGTCGTCTTTGTTGGTTACGCTATGCTCGAGATATTCAACCGCGATGCGTTTGATGTTGGCTTTTAAGGACGCTGCCTGCGCAACGGTTTCAGCCGGAGATACCGCTTTTTCCGAAGTTTCGGCTGCCGCAGGCGCAGAAGTTTCCGCCATTGCCGGCAGCGCTGCACACAGGATTGCGCCCCCTACTGCCAAACAAAGATTTTTTTTCATTAACATCCCCCTGACACCGGTTCTACCATTACGCGCAGTGTAGCCCTTTTTGACAGAGAGGCAAAAGATTTTAACGATTTATCAACGGATAAATGGCAATCGGGCAGCTCTGAATTTGCCGGAAGAGACGTGTGTGGCGGAGCGAACCAACCGGCCGCAGTATGGGAAGAGCGGCAGGCAAATCCGTTTGTTAACACCCGCCACGGTTCAACAGCGCTTTCATAACCAGACGGCAGCGGTCTTTGAATTTTAATTCCGGCTTTGGAGAAATAATCTCCCAGCCGCGCTTGTCCATCAGCTCAAAATAGGCGTGGTACAGGTTCAGCATATAGACGACCGGCTTGGAATTGCGGTTGTGGTTCTCGTCCAGCAGGCGGTAAGCTTCGGCAAACGAACGGCGGGCGGTTTCGGCAAACTTCTGCCGGGCAACGTACAAGTTCTTATGTGTCAGGATGTCTTTAGCGGCAAGCCCCGGCTCTATTTCCGCCGCAGACAGATATTCTTCGGGAATATAGACGTGGCCGCCGAGCGCGTCGTCCTTTATGTTTTTCAGGATATTGGTGATTTCCACCGCGCGGCCGATGAGCCTGCCCAGTTCGGCAGTCGTTTCCTCGTCAAACTCGGCGATTACTTTCAAAATCAGGTAACTCGGCGTTTCCGACACGCCGCGGCAGTATTCCTCAAACTCATACAACGACGGGCGGAACAGCGGTTTCGGACAGTCCATGGCAAAGCCCGACAGCATCGTTTCCATACACGCGCGTGGCAGCTTAAAACGCATACAGTTCTTATATATGCGGCGGCCGATGTCGGTTTCGGGAACTTTCCGGTCATAGATGTTGGCAATTTCCCGCTGCCATGCCGCCAAAATGTCGGCTTTTTCCTTTTCGGGCAGAGAGCTGGAACTCAAATCGTCAAAATGCTTGACCAGCGCGTACAGCGTATATACGGCCTCGCGCTTGGCCTTGGGGTAATGTCTGGTGCACCAAAAGACGGCAGAATGATTTTTTCTGACGATACGACCGATTGAACTCATTGCTTTTCCTTATTTTTCATTATCATTTCCCCGTATTTCAGAGCTGTTCCAAGCCACGGGTTTTATTCTTTATGGTGAGAGTATGCCACAAACCATATAAAAATGCGTTAACGTAAACAAAAAAATTTATTTTCCGGCATAAGACGGGGACGGAAGAATCGGCTGAGGTTGAGGCGGGAGAGCCGGCTGAGGCGGAAAAATTGGTTGAGGCGGAAAAATTGGTTGAGGCGGAGGTGGGAGAACAGACGGGGGCGGAAGCGGGAGCAACAGCGGAAACATCGGGCAAAAGCCGTATCAGGCGGCGGGATAGGCCGACAAAGAATCCTGTTTTCAGCCGGAAAAGAAATCCCGACGCAGCGGCAAACAGCTGCAACGTTTCCTTATGCAGCAACGGCAGGCTGCGGCGCAGAGAAACCGCGTCAACCGACACTCTCGCTTTTTCCAGCACCGCAGCAGCAGACGGAATTGCCAGAACATATACGGCGGCATAAACAAAAGCCAAGGCGGCAAACGGCTGATAGAACGGCGGCGTCTGGTTATTCAGCACAGCGACAAGGCGGGAAAACGGCGAAATCACCTGAAGCCAAATCGGCGACGCGGCGGAGAATTCCAGCGGATAGCGGTTCTTGGACAGCCACTCAAACCCGTCCATCGGTTCCAGCAGCAGCGACAGGGAAAGATTACGGGCGATGAATTCCTTTTGCAAAAACCCCAGCAGCGTCCGGCCGGGCCAGGTACGGCTGACAGCGCGATACAGGAGATTAAAGCTTTTGGGGTGCCGCCCCTTTTGACGCAGCCCGCGCCGCGACAACAGAAAAAGATAAAAAACATAAGCCTGCAACAGTTCCCGGTCTTTTGCCGGCACAAGACGGAGATACAGAGCCGGCGTCGGCAGCGGAATCGCCGCTGCGGAGGAAAACGGCAGTTCGAAAAGAGCCTTGGCTTCTGCGGAAAAACTTCTGTCCGAAAACATCACGCCTTCTCCGCGGAAATATTACGCAGCCAGGTTTCCGCCGCGGCGAGAGCACGGGAAGTCAGCGCCGCCTTTTTTTCGGTTCCCTTCAGCGGGCGGAGTTTCCCTTTGGCGGTCAGGACTTTCGGCAGTTCGGGAAACAGGCCGAAGTTAATGTTCATCGGCTGATAGTGTTCAATGTCCGTCGCGTCGGTCAGATGTGCGAGCTGGCAGCCGAAAGCGGTTTCGCGAGGCGGCAGCCGCGGGGTTCTTCCGCGCAGAATTTCCGCGGCGAAATAACCGGTGAGCCAGCCTATTGAAGCGCTTTCGACATACCCCTCACAGCCGGTAATCTGCCCGGCAAACATCAGGTGTGGGCGGGACTTCAGCCGCAGAAAGGCATCCAGCAGGACGGGCGACTTGATGAACGTGTTTTTATGAATGCCGCCGAGCCGGGCGAAAACGGCGTTTTCCAACCCCGGGACGGTGCGGAAAATGCGGGTCTGCTCGGAATGTTTCAGCTTGGTCTGGAAACCGACCATATTGCGCAGGGTGTCTTCTTTGTTATCCTGCCGCAGCTGCACCACCGCATAAGGGCGTTCCCCGCGGTGCGGGTCGGTCAGCCCGACCGGCTTCATCGGACCATACATCAGCGTATCCGCCCCGCGTTCAGCCATTATCTCCACCGGCAAACAGCCGTCAAAATAGTTCGGCTTTTCAAAATCGTGGAACTCAGCCTTTTCCCCCTCCAGCAGGGCATTGACGAATCCGTAATACTGCTCCCGGTTCAGCGGGCAGTTGATATAATCGTATTTATCCCCCTTGTCATAGCGCGACTGGTACCAGGCGACGTCAAAATTTATGCTGTCCTTATATATAACCGGCGCTATCGCGTCATAAAAAGAGAGCTTTTCGCCGCCCACCGCCGCGGATATGCTCTCCGCCAGCGCTGCGGAGGTCAGCGGCCCGGTGGCGATTATGCTCAGCCCCTCGCTTTCCGGCGGCAGGGACGTTACCTCGCCGGGAATGACGGTTATCAGCGGGTGTTCTCTAATCCGCGCCGTGACATATGCGGAAAAGCCTTCGCGGTCTACGGCAAGCGCGCCACCGGCGGGAACCCGGTTTTTGTCGGCGCTCTCCATTATCAGCGAACCGGCAAGGCGCATTTCCTGGTGCAAAAGCCCGACGGCATTGTACGTACTGTCGTCGGAACGCAGCGAATTGGAACAGACCAGTTCGGCAAAGCCGTCCGCCTTATGCGCCGGCGAGCGCTTTTCAGGCTTCATCTCATACAGGCGGACGGCAACCCCGCGCAAAGCCAGCTGCCACGCCGCCTCGGCTCCGGCAAGGCCGGCTCCTATCACATTTGCATTTAACGACATATTTTCCCTTGAGTTTTCAAACATTACCGCGACAAGTCATAGACGAGTTACGGATAAGTTATAAATACTGTTCTCCGGTTTGTAAATACCAAAAATTAGGTGATTTTTAAAAAAGCCCTGATATAATGGCAGAAACGGATAAATGAAAATGTTTAAAAACAGATATTTGACATTTTTAGCGCTTTTGACTGCCGGGCTGGTTGCGGGGACGGCGGGCGTTTCGGCGCAGTCGGAAATGGACTTGCTGCTGTTTGAAAAAAAAGCGGAGGGAACCCAAAAAGCCAATCGGGGAAACCCGGACGCGAAAACGGCGGCAGCCGACATTGACATCAGCGAATCGCTGACTGACAACCTGTCAAAAAACAACAAAAAAGCGGGAAAAGCAGTACAGGACAGCGGTAAAAATGCAGCGGGCGGCAACAGAGATTCCGGCAAAGGCAAGTCCTCCGGCGACGGCGAATCGGAAAGCTGGCTGAAAAGCCTCATCAGCAAAGGCACCAGCGAGATTTTCAAATCGCCGGACGAGAAAGCGCAGGCTGCCGAGGAAAAAAGGATTGAACGGGTTTTGTTAAACCGCAAATCCAACGCCGCCAACTTTGACATTTCCGGCCTCAAGCTGCGCATGACACCGAAAGAAGTCGAAGAAACGATGAAGCAGCAAGGCTATAAAAAGATTTTGGAAACGCTGGAAGTACCGAACTTTATCAAATGGCGCAGCGAAGAACTTTGCCGCCAACACGGCGTTATCGGCTTTGAGCGCCTTAACGCCTGCGCAACGATGGTTGCCAAGGAAAACGGCTTTCAATTCGTGGAACATCAGGTTTACAACCGTTACATTACCAAAGAAAGCATAGAAGTTTACTTTACCTCTACGTTTACCGACAATCTGGCGCACCGGATTTTTTACAAAAGCAGCGTTCCCTTTTCCGACAGCAAGGCTTCCAAAAACGTTTACCTGAACAACATCAAGGTGTTTGACTTCTGGCGGCGAATCGACCTTAAATACGGCAAGCCGGACAATACGACCGAAGTCAAGTGGGGGCTTGGCGGCAAAAAACCCTACCTTAAGGCGGGAACGGGCAAGCTGGAGCTGACCGACCCGCTGTTGAAAGACCTTGACACGGCGCGGATGATTAATGAGGACACGCGTTTTGCAAACACGCAGTATTATACGTTTTAGCCGGGTATATTCCGGCCGAAAAGGAGAAACAGAGAAGAAAGCTCCACGGGAGAACCCGCCCGAAAAGGAGAAACAGAGAAAAATGTACCACGCATGAAGCCTGCCGGAAAGGCGGCAGTTCCGGCAGAAACGGAACAAACGGACTTAAGGCATTTAATATACGGAACAGGAAAGACAGACAAAGGATAGAAAAACAAAATGAACACCAACATCTATATCAGCGAAATTATGGCGACGAGGCTGTCGCATGACCTTATCGGCAACATCGGGGCGGTAGCCAACGCCGTGGAACTGTTGAACGAGGGGGACGAGGACGACAGGGAAGACATAAGCAACATCTTAAATTTCAGTTCCAAAGTATTGAGCCGGCGGCTAAAATTTTTCCGCCTATGTTTCGGGCTGTCCAACGCGGCGGTCAAGACCACGGAAGAGCTGGCGGCGGTGATGCAGGATTATCTCCTGACGCTCGGCAATCCGAATCTGCCGACAACTTTGGCGCTGGAAATTGATACGCCGAAAATATACAAGCTGGTTATGCCGGCGGTGATGATGATGGCGGATACGATTGTCAAGGGCGGGAAAATCACGGCAAGACAGACGGACGACGCGCTGCTGGTTACGGCAGAGTCCGGCGCGCCGCTCAATGCGGCGAAGCTTGCAAACATTGCCCGCGTTCTGGACGGCGGAGAGGCGGAAGAGAATCCGTCTTCCTACGCGCCGCTTTATTACCTGCTGGCCTATCTCGGCGACAGCGGCGTCGCCGTCAGGCTGGACGGGCAGACGCTGGTTATCGGGGCATAACCGACAATGGCGGTTTACGGCGTTCTTCTCCCCCTGCCCTTTAACGACGTTTTCGACTATACGGCGGAAGACGGGCTGGTTCCCGGGCAGCTGGTAGAGGTTCCGTTCGGCCGGGAGGAGCTGGTCGGCGTCGTCTGGAAGAACGGACAGAGCGCGGACATTGACCCGAAAAAGATAAAACCCATAAAGTCCGTGGTGCGGCTGCCGCGCCTGACGGCGGAGATGATGACATTTATCCGCAAAACCGCAGAATACAATTTGGCACCGCGGGGAATGGTGCTGAAAATGGTGCTGGGCATGAAGAGCAACCAGTTGCCGAAACAGAAAGTTACACTTTACGGGCTGAAAATCAAAAACGAGAATCTGGACGGCATCCGCATTACCGAAGCGCGCAGGGCGGTGTTTGACTTTCTGGGCGGCGGGATTGAAGCGGAAAAGGAAGAAATCGTCAACGCAACCGGCGCCAGCAGCGGCATTATCACCGCGATGATTAAAAGCGGATTTCTTTATAAAAAAGACGTGCTTATCAACGAGGAAGCCGAAGAACAGACCGTCAACCTGAGCCGGACGGCGGCGCTGACGGAGGAACAGCAGGCGGCGGCGGACATTCTCGTACGCAAGGTCGGCAGCGGCTTTTCGGCGACTCTCTTGGACGGCGTTACCGGTTCGGGCAAGACCGAGGTTTATTTTGAAGCCGTGGCGGCGGCGCTGGCGCAGGGCAAACAGGTACTGGTGCTGGTGCCGGAAATTTCCCTGACCTCGCAATGGCTGCGGCGGTTTGAGCTGCGGTTCGGGGTTACGCCGTTTATCTGGCATTCGGAAGTCGGCGTCAAGGACAAGGCAAAAACCTGGAAAGCGGTCGCGCTCAACAAGGCGAAAGTCGTGGTCGGGGCAAGGTCGGCGCTGTTTCTGCCGTTTGCGGATTTGGGCATTATCGTCGTCGACGAGAGCCACGACCATTCGTTCAAACAGGAGAGCCTCGTTACTTATCAGGGGCGGGATATGGCGGTGCTGCGCGCACATCTGGAGAAGATTCCGGTCATCCTGTCCACGGCGACGCCCGATTTGGAAACCATCGCCAACGTTGAAGAAGGCAAGTATGACTGCGTGAAACTGACCAAGCGCTTTGCCAAGGCGGTGCTGCCGGAGATTAAAATCCTCGACCTTAAAAAAGACAAACCGCAGAAAGGCCCGTGGGGCGTGTCGTTTCTGGCGCCGACGCTCGTTGACGAGCTTGCCGCAAATCTCAAACGCGGCGAACAGTCCATGTTGTTTCTGAACCGGCGCGGTTACGCTCCGCTGCTCATCTGTCGGGACTGCGGACACCGAATCCAATGTCCGCACTGCACGGCGTGGCTGGCCGAACACCGCATTACCGGCGAGCTAATCTGTCACCACTGCGGGTTTAAGATGTTTACGCCGAAACGCTGCCCCGAGTGCGGCTCGGAAGACGGATTAACCGCATGCGGCCCGGGCGTGGAGCGAATCGCCGAAGAGGTGCGCAACCGCTTTCCCGAAGCGCGCACAGCCATCCTTTCCAGCGACATTACCACCAATTACAAACAGATTTCGGACGTTATCCACCGGACGGCAAACAAGGAAATCGACATTCTCATCGGCACGCAGATTCTGGCCAAAGGGCACAACTTCCCCGATCTGACGCTGGTGGGCGTGATTGATGCCGACCTCGGGCTGATGGGAACCGACCTCAGGGCGAGCGAGCAGACGTTCCAACTGTTGGCGCAGGTTTCCGGTCGCGCGGGCCGCGGCGAGAAAAAAGGCGTGGTCTATTTGCAGACGCTTTATCCCGACCATCCGGTATTACAGGCGGTTATCGAGCATAACCGCGAGGCCTTTATCGAGATTGAAAAAAGTTCGCGGCGGCTGCTGCATATGCCCCCTTACGGCAAACTGGCGGCGCTGATTGTCTCATCGGCGAACCAGCAGGCGGCAGAAGCGGCGGCATATTATCTCGGCAAATGCGCGCCGAACACGGAGCTGATAGAAACGCTCGGCCCGGCGCCGGCGCCGATGAACCTGCTGCGGGGTAGATACCGTTACCGCCTGCTGCTCAAGACGGCGAAAAACGTCAACATTCAGGAAGTGCTGAAAAAATGGCTCGGCATGGTCAAGGTCAAGAGCAACGTCCGCGTGGATGTGGACATCAACCCCTATTCCTTTATGTAAATCAAAAAGAACGGATAAATGAAAGCGGCGCGGCGGGCGGACACCGGCGGGGCGGGCGGCGGCGGGAGGCTATCAGTTGCGGCGGGCGGCGGAGGCAAAAATTTCTTTTGCCGATATAAATTTCCGTTTGACAATCCATTCCTAAAAACATAAATTTTAATACAGATATAAAATTATTATAACTTTAACAAACAGCATTATGGACTTTAAATTATTATTTTCCGGGGGCAGAGATATTCCCGCAGACGTTCGCATGATTTACGGCGGATTGATTAAAAAGCATCAAAAGCTCAAAAACGGCTGGAGCGCGGTTCTTCTCAGAAACAATATGGCTTATTTGTACAAAAACAATGCACAGCCTATTCTTGCCGGCGGCATCAAGCGCATATTCGAAGCGGCAGACGGCAAGTTCATGCTGGTCAAAGAAAACGGCGAAAAAGCGATTTTTACGGCGGACGGCGTTCAGACGGCTGCCTTTTCCGCAGGTTCCGAACTGTATTGGAACGGATGGTATAAGATTGACGACAGTGAAGGCGTTTCCCTTTTTAAGGCAAACGGCGAGTGCCTCGGCAACAGGCTTAAGGCGGCCGGCGTTTTTGCCAACGGCTGTTACTTCATGTCCGTGCGGTATGCTGAAGACGGCGGCAAGGCCGGCATATATGATGCAGGCGGCAAGAGACTCCTTTTTACCAACGATACGGCGGTCAAAATGTTAAAAAACGGCTGGTTTATCGCGGAAGACGGGCTTTATGACAATCTGGGCAATTCGTATATCGGCACAGTCAACGGACATACCCTTGACTGGTGGTTTCTGTTTGCGGTCGGAATGTTTATGCCCCAGCGCAGGTAATTTAATGAAAGGCTTTTTCCCTCCGGGAAGAGGCTTTTTTTTATTATCCATACCTTTTTTCATAAATTTTATGGCATAAAGTTTGTTTAAGTGTGGAAATTTTAATTCAAAATAAGTAATTTTGCTGTAGTTATGTTTTTAGTGGTTATATTTTGCCGAGCTAAGGCGTTTGCCGGGCGCAGGCGGAAAGGATTGTATCGGGGACAGAAACGCAAATGCAGAAAGTTTCAAAATTCAAAACCGCGGCAGTCTATGCCAGAGCATGGCTGGAAGCGGCGAAAGACAAGAACATTGAAGACCAAGCGTTTGAAGAAGCCAAACTGTTAAAAACGGCTTACAACCAGGATTCTGCCTTGTGGAATCTTTTGGCTGCGCCGGGCGATGACCGCAAAATCCAGCGCAAGATTATTGAGAATCTGGCAAAAAAGGCAAACCTATCCCCAATTACGGCCGAAACCCTCGCTCTTATCGCCGAAAACGGCAAATTAAAGGCGGCGGGGCTGATTTTGGATGAGTTTATCAAACTGTATTATCAGGACAAAGGAATTATTGAAGTCCGGGTGGAAACGGCAGTCGAACTGACGGCGGCACAGGACAAAAAGCTGCGCAGCGTGCTGGAAGAGAAGCTAAAAGCGCCGGTTTTACTGGAATACACGGTTAAACCGGAAGTTCTGGGCGGGCTGCGGGTTCGTTTCAAATCCTTTTTGATTGACGACACGCTGGAAAGCAAACTCGGGCGCATCGGGCAGTTAATTAAAAGCGGCTCGCAATAGGACGGAGGCTGAGAGAAATGATTTTTGCAACATATACGGCAGATGCAGCGCAAAGAACGAATGCCTCCGACAAAGCAAACAAAGCTTGCAGGGCGGGCGCGGCAAACAAGACGCGCAGGACAAGAGAAACATGCAGAACGAACGTAACAGACAGGGCGAAGAAAGGAAAATAACATGGCGGTCAAAGCAGAGGAAATTTCCGCAATTCTGAAAGAAAAAATCGAGCAGTACAATTTTAACCCGGACATGGAAGAAGTCGGGCGCGTGCTTTCGGTCGGCGACGGCATTGCCACGGTTTACGGACTGACCGGCGTCGAATACAACGAGATGGTCGAGTTTTCGTCCGGCGTCAGGGGTATGGCGCTGAACCTCGGCGAAGACAGCGTCGGCGTGGTTATTTTCGGTTCGGACGCAGAGATTAAAGAAGGCGACACGGTCAAGCGCACAAACAAAATCGTCAGCGTTCCGGTCGGGAAAGAGCTGCTCGGGCGCGTTGTTGATGCGCTGGGACAGCCGATTGACGGGCTCGGCGCCGTCAAGGCCAAAGAATTTGCCAACGTTGAAACGCGGGCACCGGGCATTATTGAGCGCCGCAGCGTACACGAGCCGGTGCAGACGGGTTTAAAAATCATCGACTCGCTTATCCCTATCGGACGCGGGCAACGCGAACTTATCATCGGCGACCGCCAGACGGGAAAAACGTCGATTATCGTTGATACGATTATCAACCAGAAAGCCGTCAATGACGCAGCCAAGAGCGACAAGGACAAGCTGTTCTGCATTTACGTCGCCATCGGGCAAAAGCGCTCGACGGTAGCGCAGGTGGTCAAAACGCTGAAAGACTATGGCGCACTGGACTATACGATTGTCGTGGCGGCAACGGCTTCCGACGCGGCGCCGCTGCAGTTTATCGCTCCGTACGCAGGCTGCGCAATGGGCGAATATTTCCGCGACCGCGGCATGCACGCCGTCATTTTCTACGACGACCTGTCCAAGCAGGCGACGGCATACCGCCAGATGTCGCTGCTGTTACGCCGTCCGCCGGGGCGAGAAGCCTATCCTGGCGACGTTTTCTACCTGCATTCAAGACTATTGGAACGGGCGGCGAAACTTGACGAAGAACGCGGAAGCGGTTCGCTAACGGCGCTGCCGGTGATTGAGACCCAGGCCGGGGACGTGTCGGCATACATTCCGACGAACGTCATTTCCATTACCGACGGACAGATATTTTTGGAGACATCGCTGTTTTATCAGGGCATCCGGCCGGCGGTCAATGTCGGCATTTCCGTCAGCCGCGTCGGCTCTGCGGCGCAGGTCAAGGCGATGAAACAGGTGGCCGGCACGATGAAACTGGATTTGGCGCAGTACCGGGAAATGGCGGCTTTTTCGCAGTTTTCGTCCGATTTGGACGCGGCGACGAAAAAGCTGCTGGAACGCGGCGTCCGCCTGACCGAACTGCTGAAACAGCCGGTTTATCATCCGCTGGCGCTGGAAGACGAAGTCGTTTCCCTGTTTGCGGGCGCCAAAGGTTTTCTGGACAATCTGGAAGTCGGCCAAATCAAGGATTTTGAGAAGTTTCTGCTGGAGAGCATTAAGCGCGAGAAGAACAGCATTATGAAAGAAATTCGCGACAAGAAGGCTATTTCCGAAGAGCTGGAAAAAGAACTCGGCACTTATATGCAGCAATGCCTCGACGCTTTTAAAAAGAAAGCGGCGGAGAAAGCAGCATAATGGAAACAGTGCATAGCGAAGAGGACAGATTATGGCAGGCTTAAAAGAACTCCGAACCCGGATTGAAAGCATTAAGTCGACACAGAAAATCACTTCGGCAATGAAGATGGTCGCGGCGTCCAAATTCCGCCGCGCCCAGCTGACGCTGGACAAGAGCGAGCTGTTTCAGCAGATGATGGTGCGCAACATCAAGAACGTTCTGGTTTCGCTCAAACAGGAAGCGGCGGAGAAAGGCGTTTCGTACATGCTGCCGAAAATGCTGGTGCAGCCGCGGGATCCGAAAGTCTATGCCTTATTTGTTCTGGCATCCGACCGGGGCTTGTGCGGCAGCTACAATTCGCAGATTGCCAAAGAAGCCAAGCGGCGTATCGACGATCTGCACAAAGAGGGCAAACGGACGGTGGTCTTCTGTTACGGCAAAAAAGGACTGTCCGGCTTAAAAAGGCTCGGCGTTACCGAAATCGAAGGCAGCTATCCGAACGTTATCAAAAAACACTTAACCTACGAAGAGGCGATGAGTTTTTTGCATGATGTCTGGAACAAAAAGGAACAGTACGGCGCAGATATCTGCGAAATCGTATACAGCGACTTTTTATCCGGACTGTCGCGGACGCTGGTTTCCAAACAGGTGATTCCGTTTGACATTGCTATGGCACCGGAAGACGAAAGCCTGAACCGGGCCGGCGATGCTTTTTACGGCTATCTGCCGGACAAGCTGGAGCTTTTGAAAAAACTGTCAGGCGTCTATATGCGGACGGCGATGTTTGAAATCCTCATCAATTCGCAGGCTTCCGAGCACGCGGCGCGCATGAGTTCAATGGACAATGCCAACCGCAACGCCCGCGATATGATAAGTTCGCTGACCTTTAAGTACAACAGCCTGCGGCAATCCGCGATTACGACCGAACTTACGGAAATCGTCGCCGGAGCAGAAGCGATGTAACAGAGGAATGTCGCCGGGCAGAAGCGATGTAACAGGGGAATGTCGCCGGGCGAGGCAATATGACAGCGAAATGTCGCCCGAACAGAGGCGATGTGACAGAGGAATGCCGCCCAAGCAGCGGCGATGTAACAGCGAAAAAGGCGCTTTTATGCGGAGAAACATTAGGAGTAAAAAAAGAGATGGTGGCAAGAAAGAAAAAAGAAGCTGAAGAAAAAGCGGAAATGCAAGACCTCAAAAAAGAGGCGGATTTGCGTCTGGACGAACTGCGCCAAAAGATAAAGGAACTGGAGGGTTCGGACAAACTCGGCGAAATTTATCAGGTTATGGGGGCGGTTGTTGACGTCAAATTTCAAAACGTCAAGGTTCTGCCGCCAATCTTAAGCGCGCTGGAATGCGAAGTCGGCGGGCGGCGGCTGGTGCTGGAAGTAGAGCAGCACCTCGGCGAAAATATCGTCCGCACGATTGCGATGGATACCACGGACGGCATGAGCCGCGGCATTAAGGTTTACAACACGGAAAAGCCTATTACGGTTCCGGTTGGCCCGGAGCTTCTGGGACGCATTATCAATGTTGTCGGCAACGAAGTTGACGGGCGCGGCAAAATCAACACCAAGGAGTATATGCCGATTCACCGCGAGGCGCCGGAATTTATCGACCAGTCGACAGACCCGGAAATCTTTGTTACCGGCATTAAGGTCATCGACCTGCTCGAACCGTATTCCAAAGGCGGAAAAATCGGCTTGTTTGGCGGCGCTGGCGTCGGCAAGACGGTGTTAATTATGGAACTGATTAACAACATCGCCAAAGGGCACGGCGGCTATTCGGTTTTCGCGGGCGTCGGCGAGCGGACGCGCGAGGGTAACGATTTGTACCATGAAATGATAGAATCCGGCGTTATCGACCTTGAAGGCGATAAGTCCAAGACAGTTCTGGTTTACGGCCAGATGAACGAACCGCCGGGAGCGCGTGCCCGCGTGGCTCTGACCGGGCTGACCGAGGCGGAATATTTCCGCGATGTGGAACATCAGGACGTGTTGTTCTTTGTTGACAACATTTTCCGCTTTACGCAGGCGGGGTCAGAAGTTTCGGCGCTGCTGGGACGCATTCCGTCCGCCGTGGGCTACCAGCCTACACTCGGCACGGACATGGGTTCCATGCAGGAACGCATTACCTCGACGAAAAACGGTTCCATTACTTCAGTACAGGCGGTTTACGTCCCGGCCGACGACCTGACCGACCCGGCACCGGCGACGACTTTCGCCCATCTGGACGCCACGACGGTTCTGTCGCGAAAAATCTCCGAGCTCGGCATTTATCCGGCGGTTGACCCGCTTGATTCAACCAGCCGGATTTTAAATCCCGACATTGTGGGCGAGGAGCATTACAACGTGGCGCGCGGCGTACAGGAGATTTTGCAGAAATACAGTTCTTTGCAGGACATTATCGCCATCCTGGGCATGGACGAATTATCCGACGACGACCGGATGGTAGTTTCGCGAGCCCGCAAAATTCAGAAATTCCTGTCGCAGCCGTTCCATGTCGCCGAGGTCTTTACCGGCAAGAAAGGCCGCTTTGTCAATCTGGAAGACACTGTTAAAGGCTTTAAGGGCATTTTGGAAGGCAAGTACGACGACATTCCCGAACAGGCCTTTTATATGGTCGGAACGATAGAAGAAGTGCTGGAAAAGGCCGAACAGATGAAAGGCGCAGCATAAGCCATGGCAGCAAATATCGACTTAAAAATCTATATGCCGGAAAAGCTTGTGCTCAGCCAAAAAGTTTATCGGGTTGTGCTGCCGGCGGACGATATGCCGCTTACGGTTATCCAAGGGCGGGCGCCGACTTTGATGGCTCTGGACATGGGGGCGGTCAGGATTTTGGACGAACGAGGCGAAACAGACGAGGAATGGCTGATTTCCGGAGGTTCGGCTGACATCAGGGAAGATGCCTGCACGATTTTGACTGAGGCGGCGTTTGCCAAAAAAGAGCTCAGCCTTGAAAAAGCGCGGGCACTGAACGAAGAGTTTGCCAATCCGTTTTATGAATGGCTTATCAGCTATTTTGAAAAAGAAAACGGGAAAAAATAACCGGCTTGCGTTTGGTCTCAATTGAAACGGTCTGAAGCGGCAAAAACGGATTTGCCAGACCAAAGTTTCCTGAATATTCAGGGAGGGAAAAGCGCCGTACCGGCATATGGACGGCGCTTTCTATAATCCGGGAGGGTGCAGAACAGTTCTTTCTGCAAGACGGTTGCGGCATATGGGAGGCGCTTTCTATAATCCGGGAGGGGTTTCTTTTATAATCAGAGAGAAGGTTCCCTTACTGCAACGCAATAAACGGGGTTCTTTACGTTTTTCCTGAGTGTGGAGAATAGCTGTTTACAGGTATGGAGCAGCGGTTGACTTCAAGGCGGAAAATGTTTTATACTCGGCTTAAGTTTAACAATGAAAGCAGTTGATTATGCGTCTTTTTTTGACAAAGTTTCCACACGTTTCCGCATATATTGCACTCGTTTCGGCAACAATCCGGCACAGTTTCGCCGGCAAAGCCTGCCTGCTCATCGGCATAACGGCAGCGCTTTACGGCCTGCTTATCAACAACCTGAACTTATGGACTGACGAAATATACTCGGTTCTGATGGCTAAAGACAGCCTGAGCGAGATGTTCCATTTGCTTTTAACCGAAGATTCCAAGCCGCCGCTCTATTACCTTTACCTGAAAGGGATTTTGGCGCTGTTTCCGAAAGAATACGAGATATGGGGAGCCCATTTCGCCTCATATATCCTGTTGCTTGCGGCACAGCTTTTTGCCGTAACGGAAGTGCGAAAAGACTACGGCGACAAGACGGCGTTATGGCTGGCGGCTCTGATGCTGCTGATGCCTCAATCGCTGTGGCTGGCGTTTGAAGTTCGGACTTACATGCTGTCGGCGTTTTTAATGCTGGCGGCACTGGTCTATGGCCTGCGGGTTTCGGAACAGCCGGAGCCGCGCGATTACGTTAAGTTCGGAGCGGCGACGGTTTTGGCTTTGTATTCCCATTATTACTGTGCCTTATGGCTGATGTTTCTGTATCTTTTTCTGCTGGCAAACATTCTGCGGGCACGGCGTTTTGAACAGCTCAAGCCTTTTCTGACGATAGCCGGAGCCGCGGCGCTGCTGTTCGCACCATGGCTGGTTGTACCGCTCGCAACCGGCGGGGAAATCAGCCGGAACTGGTATGTTACAATGGATTTTGTCCGGGTCAGCGCGCAATTTTTCACAACTCCGCCGGCGGCAGAAATCTGGCAATCTCCGTTTTTTATTGTCACAACCCTTGCCGCAACATCCCTGACTTTTATCGTCATATGCGGCCTGATGAACATAACCGGCGGCAAAATGGCGGAAACGGACGGATACGGCAGACTGTTTTCCGCGGCGGCGGGAACGGTGCTGGCGACATATCTGCTGCTTATCCTGCTGTCCGTTACGGTGCGGCCGATGGTTACAGCCCGTTATATGTATATTTTTTCACTGATATGGTATGCCGCCGGTGCGGCGGTGCTGGCAAAAAGCTCCTTTTTGCCCAGAGGCTTCATTATTATCGCAGTGCTCGGTTTTGCGGGCACATACGGTGATTTCAAGGCAGCATTTTTTGACCGGGGCTTTTACAATCTGGCGCATGACATCAAGGCCTTTGTTCCCAAAGACAAGCCCATTCTTGCGTTTGACAACAACAACCTGTTTTGCGAATATTACCTGCCCGAACATACGTGTCTGGCGATTGTCGGCGCTGACGGGGAAATCCTGCGCCGCCCGTCGGTGATGACAAACATCGCGCTTTACAACAGAGAACCCGATGAGGTTACGTTTACCCTCTCAAGCTATGGGCAGATGCGCAACAACAAAGACTGTTTAAACTATAAGTCCGCCTACCGCATCAGCCACGGTACGGACCTGTGCAAACTGGACGCGGTACATGTCAGGCAGTTATTAAAAGAAAGCCTTGATTTGCGGTTGAACAAATATGAACGGCATTGACTCTATGAAAAAACAAGATTATCGTATTAACTAAATTTTAATTTTTAACAAGAGGCGCTATGACCGGAAAAACAAAAAAGCCACAAGTGGCTGCCATCGGAGAAATTGTATCGGATATCCTGCCCGACAGCAGAAAGCTCGGCGGCGCACCGGCAGATTTTCTGCATTATGCCGTCAAGTCAGGTGCGGACGGACACCTTATCAGCGCCATAGGCGCCGACGACCTCGGGCGCGAAGTGGTTGCGGAACTTAATAAGTTCGGAATAAAACCCGTGCTGGCTGTTACCCCCTATCCTACCGGGAGGGTTCTTATCTTCAGGAGTCCGAGCGGCGGGCATACGGCCCATATTCTGGAAAATGCGGCGTGGGACTATATTCCGTATACGGAAGCGGCAGAGAGCTGCATCAAAAACGCCGACGCCGTTTTTTTCGGCACGCTGGCGCTGCGGAAGCCATATTCCCGCAATACGATTTTGGACTTAATCGACTGCGCGACGGAAAAAGCCCTTAAGTTCTTTGACATTAACATCAGGCAGGAATATTACGACAAGCAGACGATTGAAACACTGCTGACAAAAGCGAATATTCTCAAGCTCAATACCGACGAACTGAAAACGCTCAAGGCGATGCTGAAAATCAGCGGCAGCCCTGACGACTTCTGCCGCCGCCTTAAAGAGGACTACGGACTCAAATATTTGATTTTGACTGATATGGCCAAGGAAAGCCGCATATACGGCGACGACGTTACCGTCGTCAAAAACAGCGGCATCAGGCAGGCTTTTGCTTTTGGTGCAGGCAATGCCTTTGCCGGGACGTTCACCGCGGCTGTTCTGAAAGGAGCATCCCAACAGGAAGCGCACGAAGCGGCCAATCAAGCAGCTGTTGACGTGTGCCGGGCGAATTTGAAAAATGCCTGAAAACGAAAAAACGGCCGAAGCCAATTTACCGCGGACAAAAAGAAACGGCCTGTTTGGAGCGATGAGGTACAGAAAACTGAAAAAAACGGGCAAAACAAAAAGGAACAGGAACTTGGCTAAAGCCGGAAAAACAAAAAAAACAGGAACTTGGGCAAAACCGGCCGAAGCCGGAAAGATTGAATAAAATAAACGGAAAAGAAAACATGGCAGTTACGCTAAAAGAAAATAATGGGGATTTGGTGCTTTTGCTTGACGGAGAGCCAGACAGCAGCTCTTTTGAAAAGTTGAAGAACAATACCGCATCAGGCCTTGATTCGACAAGCCTGCAACAGCTGAAAGAACGCGGCCAGACAAAGATTTATGCCGAAACCGCGGAAGGGCAGCCCTATGCCTCGTTGCCGGCGGCAGAACTGTTCGGGCTGACCAAGCAAATCCAAGCGGCAGGGCTTACTTTGGATTTAAGCCGCCTGCCCCAAAATATCCGGGATATGCTGACGCTGGCGCTTAAGGTAGAAAACAGGCCGCCGAAAGACGAGGCACCTCATGGCGGACTGCTTGAGCGGATTGGCAACAAAAGCTTTATTATCTACAAACAGGTCAAAAGCACCCTGCGTTTTGTGCACGAAACAAACCTGTCACTGCTACGCTTTTTTTCGGGACAAGCCATCTGGCGGCGCAAAGACTTCTGGTTTATTTTCGGCGACTGCAGCTACAAAGCCGTCGGCATTATTGCGCTGGTCAGTTTTCTGGTAGGATTGATTCTCGCTTTTGTCGGCGCCTTGCAGCTGCGGACCTTCGGCGCGGGCATTTACGTCGCCAGCATGGTGGCGCTCGGCATGACGCGCATTATGGCGGCGATTATGGTCGGCATCATCATGGCGGGGCGCACAGGTTCATCCTATGCGGCCACGCTCGGCACGATGCAGGTCAACGAGGAAATTGACGCGCTGAAAACATTGGGCATTAAAATTTCCGACTATCTGGTAACGCCGCGCCTGGTGTCGCTGGTTGTTACCATCCCGTTTCTGACCCTGCTGGCCGATGCGCTCGGCATTCTGGGCGGCGCGGTTGTCGGCGTCAGTTTTCTGGATTTGTCTTCATCCTCTTATTTTGATTATTCAATTAAGGCACTGAGTTTAAAAAACATTCTGGTCGGGCTGATGCACAGCGTCGTTTACGGAATTATTATCTCGCTGTGCGGCTGTTACGAGGGGCTTAACGCGGGACGCGACGCCGACAGCGTCGGCAAGGCGACGACGGGAGCCGTTGTAACTGCGCTGGTATGGATGATTATCGCAACCGGAATTTTGACGGTTATTCTGGAGGAGATGGGAATATGACAAAGGAAATCATTGCCGTCAAAAATCTGAAAGTGGCTTACGGCGACTTTGTCCTGTTTGACGACATCAACTTTTCCGTCAACGAAAAAGACATTTTTATCATCATGGGTGCCAGCGGCTGCGGCAAGAGCAGTATGCTGCGGGTTCTGACCGGGCTGGTAACGCCGGTCAAAGGTGAAGTGCTCATCGACGGAAAAGACTTTTCGGGCGCAGACAGCCGCAGCAAAACGGAAATTATGAAAAACTGCGGCGTCCTTTATCAGAGCGGCGCGCTGTTCTCTTCAATGACGCTCAAGGAAAACGTCGCGATGGCGCTGGAACTGTATTCGCCGTACACGCCGCAGGAGATTTCGGAACTGGCCAGTTACAAACTGGCGCTGACCGGCCTGTACGGCTTTGAAGACTTTTATCCGTCGGAGATTTCCGGCGGCATGAAAAAACGCGCCGCCCTTTCGCGCGCATTGGCGCTTGACCCGAAAATCGTCTATTGCGACGAGCCGTCGGCCGGGCTTGACCCGATAAGCTCCAAACGGCTGGACGACCTGATTCTGGAATTAAACCAGAACCTCGGCACAACGTTTGTCGTCGTTACGCACGAACTGCAGTCGATTTTTGCCATCGGCACCAACTCCATCTTTCTGGACGGCAGCGTCAAAAACATTACCGGCAGGGGAAACCCGAACGACCTTTTGCAAAACCCGCCGAATGCGGACATTTATGAATTTTTAACCAGAGGAAAAAATAATGATAAAACAGCCTAACATGAAATTAATCGGATTATTTGTCAGCATCGGCCTGATTTCCATGTTCCTGATGTTTGCCTATTTTCTGAAATCGAAGTTTTCGGACGACGAATCGACGGTTGTCATGTATTTTGACGAATCGGTCAAGGGGCTGGACGTCGGCGCGCCGGTTCTGTTTAAAGGAGTTAAAATCGGCGAGGTTTCGGAAATCCGCTTACAGGCGAACCTGCATACGATGCAGTTCCTGATTCCGGTATATGCCAAAATCTACAACGGCCGGTCGCTGATTACGGATACGCATGACGAGCAGGAACGGCTGGACAAGTTTATCCGCGACGGGCTGCGCGCGCAGCTGGCCATCAATTCAGTCATTACCGGACAGCTGCTGATTGAGCTGGATATGTTCCCGAATTCCAAAGTCGTCCTGCACGAACAGGCTAAAAACGAACTTGAAATTCCGACTATCGGTTCGCCTTTTTCGGAAATTTCCAAGAGCCTGCAGGTTATGCCGATTACACAGATTGCCAGCGACGTTCACAACATTACGCAAACGCTTAACAAAGAACTCCCGCCGCTGCTTAAGCGCATGAATTCGACAATGGATACGTTTGACCATATCCTGAAAGAAAACAAAAACAATACGGCCAAGATGGTATCCGAACTCGGCAATGCCGCGCAAAACGTCGGCGGAGCGGCACAGTCGTTTGACCTGATGGTCGGGGAAAACGCGGCAAGCATTGCGGCAATGATTGAAAGCTTTTCAGCGGCGGCAGCTTCTTTGAAAAACCTTACGGATTATCTGCAAATGTACCCGAATGCGGTCATCACGGGAAAAGAATACTAACGACGACGGCAAACCCTGTGCCAATGCAGCAACAGTGGAAATACCGACGCAGAGCAAAAGGCCAGGTTTGATACGAAAAAAACGGGTACCCGATATGTTTATTGAGATAAGCCCTGTATATATTGAGAAAGGAAACATGACATGAAAAAAATTCTGATTGCGATTATTGCTCTGGCAACGGCGGCGTGTTCCAGCCCTGCCCCCAACTTTTTTCAGCCGGTCGCGGTAAAAACAACCAATACGACTTATCCGCACTTTAAAGGAATGGTGCTGGTCGGGCAGGTTTTGCTGCCGGCAGAGCAGGCACGGCCGCAGATTACAACTCTGGGAGAAGAAAACTATCAGGTCAGGATTGACGAGTTTAACCGCTGGGGCGCTTCTCCCGAACGGCTGGTCCAACGAGTTCTGAATGAAGATTTGGGAATGCTGCTGCCCAACGCCATGATTGAAAACCAGACGACGCTAAAGAAAAACTACAAATATGCGGTAAATGTCGAAATACAGGATATGAGCGGCAGACTTGACGAAATGGCAGTATTAAAAGCTTCTTATTTTATCCGCAACAAACAGGGAAAAATCCTGAAACAGGGGCGCTTTGACCGCCGGACGGAAATTGACGGAAGCTATGACGCCTATATCCCGGCACAGAGCCGCCTGATTGGGGAAATGGCTCAAATTATTGCCAGGGATCTGGCTAAACTGAAATAATAAAAAAAATATTTGACAAAAAAACAGACTCTGTTATACTTAAAGGCGTATTAATATTAAATATATATATTTATGAATGAAGAAATTGTAAAGACCGTCAAATGGTCTGATGCCAAGGAGCTTTTAGCAGCCCTTGCCAACAAGAATTTAGGCAGAGCAAAAAACAACAAGCCTGCCGATTTCAATGAATTTGTTACAGCCTACCCGGCTGTTACGCAAAAACGTATGTTCGACTTTTTGGAGAATATCGTTTTGCGCAATTCGCTTAACGATGTCACTTCTCTGGCCGTTATTGCCGAAGACAGCTGTCTGTTTTCTGCAGAGGCGGTTACGGCGATTGACATTGTCCTGCGCCATCTGAAGACGCTTAATACCGGCGGCAAACTAAAATCCCTGTGGGGATATCTGGATACGGACAAAAAAGCCGTTATCCACTTTATCAACAAGGGCGGCTGGTATGCGGAAGCCTATTTCAGCAGTTCGGAGAATTTTTCCGTTATCCACCTGTTGAAAACGGCCGAAGGACAAAGACATTTTATTCCGGTTGCTTTCATCAAAGACATGAGCAAGGCAACTGCAAAAGTCAGCCTGACCGGCGGCTTTTGCCTGCACGATTATCTGCCGCGAGTCAAGTACGACTTCCTTTCCAAAGGGGGAAAACAAGGCAAGAACGGCAGTAAAAACGGCAAATCTTCCCGTAACGGAAGAGACAGCAGCGGAATTTACTGTACATCTTCCGATTTCGGAAGAGACAGCGGCGAGATAAGAGGACGCCATGACAAATGGGACGGACTGTAAATCGCTGCGGCAAAACGGGAACTGCTTTACGGCGGTAAAGACCTACAGTTTCTGTTCTGCTTTTTAAGTTGTCGGCGGCGCCACCGCCAAAAACTTTATTTTTGTTTGTAATGTTGCAGAAATTTGTTATTTACAAATTTTTGTTTTGCATGACGGGAGAGGTTGCCGTGAGGCAGGAACTTTTCCGGTAAGATTATTTAAGTATTTGGATTGAGAACTGCGTTGTGAAACGCGGTTCTTTTTTTGTACGGCAAACGACAAAATGGAACGAAACGAAGACACCGACGGCGGAGAAAATGGGAATAAACAGATGTTTTTTGTGGGCAGAACGGGATTTGGGGTTGCAAGTTTACCCGGGCTGGATATGGTAGAGAAACAAGGAGTATTTTGCAGATGATTTTTTCCAAATTTGAAAACATGGTTGCGGGGAGATACCTGCGCGCGAAGAGAAAAGAGGGCTTTATCTCGGTCATTACCTCGTTTGCTTTCATCGGCATTGCGCTGGGGGTGGCAACGCTGATTATCGTTACTTCGGTCATGAACGGATTTAAGGCAGAGCTGCTCGGGCGCATCCTCGGCATCAACGGGCATATCAGCATTGCCGCCATCCGCAATACGCCGTTTGACAATTATCAGGAAGCGGTCAAGGCGCTGGAAACCAAAGTTCCGGGTGTCAACATCGCTATACCGATGGTGGAAAAACAACTGCTCGCGACGGCGGGAAATTCGGCCGAGGGCGTGATGGTGCGCGGCGTCAATGGGGCAGATTTGCAGAAAAAACAGGTTTTGCGCGACGGGTTTAAAGACTTTGACCTCAAACTGTTTGACGGCGATATCGTCGTTTTGGGTTCCCGACTGGCAAACAAGCTCGGCGTTACGGAGGGCGACGAAATCACCCTGCTCTCCCCGAACGGGAAAATCACCATGTTCGGCACGGTGCCGCGGATGAAGAGCTACCGCGTGGCCGGAACGTTCAACTTCGGAATGTACGAATATGACGCCAACTTTATCTTTATGCCGCTGGCGGCGGCGCAGAAGTTCTTTTCGCTCGGCAACGGCGTTACCGGCATTGACGTTACGCTGCGCGACGACGCCGATTTGGACTATACGCGCCAGCTTATCGGCGCGGCGATAGAAAGTTCGGGCAACCGCGCCTTTATCTATGACTACCGGCAGACGAACTCGGCCTTTTTCAACGCCGTGGACGTGGAACGCAACGTGATGTTCATTGTTTTGACGCTGATTATTCTGGTGGCAGCATTCAACATCATCACCGGACTGATTATGCTGGTCAAGGACAAAGGGCGCGACATTGCCGTCCTGCGGACAATGGGGGCGACCAAAGGAATGATTATGCGCATTTTCTTCCTTGACGGCGCGTTTATCGGCGTGGTCGGAACTTTTCTCGGCGTTATGCTGGGGCTGTTGTTCTGCGACAATATCGAAAATATCCGGCAGTTTCTGCAGTCGGTTGCCGGACGCGATTTGTTTGCGGCAGAGATTTACTTCCTGTCGCAGCTGCCGGCAAAAGTAGAAGTTTCGGTTGTGGCGACGGTGGCGGGAATTTCGCTGCTGCTTTCGTTCCTTGCAACATTATACCCGGCGTACCGGGCGGCAAAAATGGATCCTGTGGAGGCTTTGCGCTATGAATAACGAAACCGGCAACAACACAAATGCCCGCAACAATTGCGTGCTGGAATTGAGCGGCATTGTCAAAAATTACAAACAGGGCAAGCAGACGCTGGAAGTTCTGGCAGGCATTGATTTAACCATCCGCCCACGGGAAGTTACGGCACTGGTCGGACAAAGCGGGTCGGGCAAATCCACGCTGTTGCAAATTGCCGGCCTGTTGGACAAACCGACGGCGGGGCGCATTTTTATCAACGGACAGAACATCGGCAAAGCTTCCGACGATTTGCGCACGCAGCTCCGGCGCGACTATATCGGTTTCGTTTACCAATACCACAACCTGCTTGGCGACTTTTCAGCATTAGAAAACGTCATGCTGCCGATGCTGATTGCCGGACGTCCGAAAACCGAAGCAACGGAACGGGCTGCCTTTCTGTTGGAAAAGCTGCACCTTTCTCACCGTCTGAAGCACCGGCCGGCAGAACTTTCCGGCGGCGAACAACAGCGGGTTGCGATTGCGCGGGCGCTGGCCAATTCTCCGAAGCTGCTGCTGGCGGACGAGCCGACGGGCAACCTTGACCCCAATACGGCAGAAGAGGTTTTTGCCGCATTGCTGGGAATTATCCGGGAAACCGGACTGGCGGCGCTGATTGCCACGCACAATATGGAGCTGGCGGCGCGTATGAACCGGCAGTTCAAGCTCAAAGACGGCGTTTTGGAAGACATTAACGAACCGCTGTTTGCCAAAGTGCGGAAGAACTTTTACTGATTGCCAAAGAGCAGACACGGACCAAAGCGCGGAAAAGTTTTTACTAGTTCTTCCGCGATGGGGTTTGCCTGTCTTTTTTGCGGGAGAAGCAGCCTGCAATTCGCCGGGGGCGGAAAAGGGCTTTCCCTTTCGCCGCCCCGGGGTATCTGATTGTTCTATCCTTTCTTATTCGCGTGCTTTGCCGCGGTAGATTTTCATTTTTACCTCCGATGTTATCGTCCGTTTTTCTGTATCGGAAATAATTTTTTCGCTATCTCGCCGGGTCAACACAACATTTGGCACCTTTTCACCGGAACGGCGTTTATGCAGCTTCCGGCGGAGCTGGCGGCTTTTTAAGACGTTACGTTTGCGGTCTTCAATTTTTTTGCGCGTATTATCAGATGAAATTTCCTCATACTCGCTTCTATTCTTTTTCTCTGTCTCATCTGCTTTTTCGTACAGGCGGTCTATCCCCTCAAGCCACGATTTATCTTTTATAGATTTGCCTTCCTGAAGATTGTTTAAAATTATCTCTAATTCGTCCAAATCGTTCAAGGCAAGAACTTCATCTCCCGTTCCGTAAAGAGGCAAAAGCTCTTCATCATCCTTACTCCGCAAAGCTATTTCATAGGGCAATCCGGGCACTGCAGAAAGACTTGTATCTTTCCATTTAACTACGCTTACCGTAAATTCCCGGTTCTGCATTTCAATCCTTCTTGCCGTCCTGAACTCATTATCATGAATTACCTCGGCATTACAATGAGCAAAAAACTTTTCCTCTTCCAAATTATTAAAGCGGTCTGCAATATTCATCATATTTCTCCTGTTGAAATTAAAGGTTGGTTTAAATTCAGCAGAAAATACTGATGTTTATGCCGTTTCAAACGGTTGAATCCACTTTTTTGTTTGACACACCTCTAAAACTTTGGTATATTTATTTTAAACCAACGTTTTATTTCTACAGTTGGATGTTCAACATATTTCCATATAAAAAAGATGAAAAAACAGGCAAAACTCTAAAGAAAATGCTTGCAAAATTATTTTTTTGCGGTATTTTAGGGGCACTTCCGAGAAAGAGGGTTGCGCCAGAGGGCATTCGGCGTGGGGTGAAGCCGCGTTTTGTGTTTTCTGAAAGCGAAAGCCCCGTTTGCGCCGGAGCCGTTTTCCGCTAAAGAAGCGGCACCACCAACGACAAAACTATCGGGACAATAATTTAACCAAAGAAAAAAGGATTTTTTAATGAAAAGTATTGTTAACGCCAAAAAGAAGAACAGCCGCCGTTACGGCCAAAATCTCTGGGGCGATGCGAACAGCCCGATTTTGAAAAGAAACTATGCACCGGGACAGCACGGTCAGAGAAGAAAAAAGACGACTGACTACGGTGAGCAGTTGTATGCGAAACAGAGATTAAAAGTTTATTATGGAAATATCTCTGAAAAGCAGTTCCACAAGTACTATGTTGAAGCTATTCGCAGAAAAGGTGATACGGCTGAAAATCTTATCGGCCTGCTGGAATCCAGACTTGACAATCTGGTTTATAAAGCAAAATTCGTTCCGACGGTATTTGCTGCCCGCCAGTTTGTCAATCACGGCCATGTTACCGTAAACGGCAAAAAGGTTAACATCCCTTCTTATCAGCTTAAAGCCGGTGACGTTATTGAAGTTCGGGAAAAATCCAAGCAGCTGGCCATTGTTTTGGAAGCTGTTCAGTCCCAGACGCGCGATTTCCCGTCCTATCTGGAAGTTGATGCCGGAAAGCTGACCGCGAAGTATACATTCGTTCCGAAGTTTGACGATGTACCGTATGCGGCACAGATGGAACCGAACCTGGTTATCGAATTTTACTCCAGGTAATAAGGAAACGGATACCGGATTTCGAGCTGATGCAGGCAAGTGCAGTTTTTGCAATATGCATGGCAAAGATTTCGGTATATGGCAGAATACAGGGCAGCAATGCCGGATATTCGGAGAAGCAGAGTTTCGGCTCTGCTTCTTTTTGCATGCTGACAACATCTGTTCAGGTTTTCCGGTTTCTTTTTCTACAGAAAAACGAAAACAATGAAAAGCGAATCCTCCTTGACAAAAAAATATTTTCGTATAAAATATGCGCAATTTAACTTTATTATTATTCACCAAAACTTATATATATGGAAAATTTATGGAATTTTGCCAAAGACTTTTTGGATTGTGCCAGCAAACAAGCTGATTATTGGAATTTTTTAGGAAAAAGGCGTTTTGAAAACGGCGGCCTGAAGTTTTATCCGAACGGATATTTTGCAGTTTCGCAGCCCGGAACCTCCAGGCGTTTCGTTTACAGCGATAACAGCCGGCTGAAGTTTGACTACGTATCTGACTTTCATGTTTTTGAAAACGGCCAGATGGCGGTATCAAAAAACGGCGGCGCTTCGTATGCAATTTACGGGTCGTCGGGAAAATGCATGACGGAAATTGCCAATGTACGCTACCTTTGCCGCTACCAAACAATTGTTTCGGAACAAGACGGTATGTTGTACCCCGACCTTCCTCGTACTTACAGCAAAGACGGATGGAATTCTCCGCTCTGCCTGGGGCATAAAGACGATATTTCCAACGTTTCTGACGCTGAGGACGGGAAGATTGCCGTAACATCCCCCTGGGGAAGAGCGGACTTATACAACCGAAACGGGCTTAAACTGGCATCCTTCAAAGATTGCAAGGCGGTTATTTTTCTAAAACAGGGAAATTTCATCGTCCTGGAAAGAAACGGATACGGGCGCCTGTTTGACAAAGACTGCCGGCTGATACTTGAAAATGTCAGCCCTCTGCCCGAAAATGAAACTTTTCTCCGAAACAACGACCGTTTTTGCATTTACAAAGGACATTATTATGACTGTTGCTGCGGGGAAACCTATTCCGGAAAAACGCTGCCGCTGATTTTAAGCGACGAAAGCCGCGTCTTTTATGAAAAAGGTATTATTTACCATCCGAACGGAGCCGTTGTCTTAAGCCAGTGCCCTGAGGAATATGCGTTGTTCAACGGACATATGCTGCATATTCGGCAAAACGGCAGAGACTTTGTTTTTGACCTGCGGCTGCAACAGAGGGATTTATTGACAATTATGGAGAAACTTGTCAAAAACACCGATGAAAAAGACATTTCGCCGCTGTTGTTTGATTATTTGCAGACAGCTGCCGAAATCATCAAAGGAACGGTTCTCAGCCGTAAGGATACGCTGTTAAGCTTTATTCGAAACTGATACAGGTCTCCGCTGCCGAGTTTTATCCGCAACTGGCTGACACAGGCTTCCGCTGCAGAGTTTTATCCGCAACTGACTGACACAGGCTTCCGCTGCAGAGTTTTATCCGCAACTGACTGACACAGGCCTCAGTTTATGATGTCTGCCAAAAGCCCTCCCTGACGGAGGGCTTTTTTATATTTTCCGCGGAAAAACAGGCAAAACAGCCGCGAGATTCATTTTATCTTAACTTCCGGCGATTATATATTAAGCAGGTGTAACAGCAGACAGGAGTTGTATGTTTATTTTATTTGTGGCTTTACTGGCGCCGTTCTTTTCCTCTTTCGCCAATATTATTGAATGCAAGCTGTCCAACAACATATTCAAACATCCGGCAACCATGATTTTTTATATCTCGCTCATGAACTGCCTGTTTATGCCCCTGCTTCTGTTTTTCGGCATACCTACCCTGCCCGCACCCGGTGCCGTTCCGTTTTATTTTCTGCTGGCTTTTATTGACGTGGCATACCTTTATCCTTATTATAAAGCGATGAAAGTTATTGATACGTCTATCGTTTCTGCGCTGTTTTCGCTGGGGCAGATTACAATTCCGATTATGACGTACCTGTTTTTGGACGAACGGCTCAGAGAAACGCAATACGCCGGATTTTTACTGATTATTGCCGCCTCAATCGTCCTCAGCATCAACGATTTTAAGATGCCGAAGTTGAACCGGGCGTTTTATTATATGGTCTTTGTTTCCCTGCTGCGGGCGTTTTACGTCGTTTTGCAAAAATATACCTTTAAGGAAGACGACAACTGGATTAATCTTATCATTTACGTTAATATTTTTTCGTTCCTGCTGCCGTTCCTGCTGTTCTTGCACAAGAAATCGGCGGAACGAATACGGAGTACCTTTGCCGAATACCGCAAAAATACAAAAGTATTCTGCCTGAACGAATTTTTGTGCTTTCTGGGCGGGGCGGCTTCGGTTTATGCCTTGTCCAAACTTTCGGCGGTTACGTCGTCGGCGATTAACGCGACGGCGCCGATTTTTATGCTGTTCATCAGCCTGGCGCTGAAAAAAATGTTTGACATCCGCGTTAAGGAAACGATTACGCCGCACATTATGATAAAAAAGCTGATATGTTTTGCCGTGATTATCGCCGGCGTCGTGATGGTGGCGCTTTAAGGCAGAACACAGACCAACGCTTTCAATCAGCGTTCAAATGTTTTTTCCGGCGTTCCCGGCAGCCGTTGCCTGCTTTTTTTGTATTCTGCTGACAGCCGGGCTATATGCCGATAAACCCGAAGCATCTTTTCATCCCCGGCAGCAGCCAAATCTTCCGGATGTCCCTGAATGCACAAAATTCCGGCTGAGGCATTGCCCCAGATTTCCGGAACGCCGTCAGCGTCCGAAACGGCATACATATCCATTTTAACCAACGGTTCGCCTTTTACATATTCCTGCAGCGCCGGGTGCACCATTGCCTGAGAATGACGGGAGTTTATCATTATCCGGTCTTCATCCGGGCGCAACCCCATTATATCAAATATCGGCGTTCCGGGCAAAAGCTTTAATCCGTGCAGACGGATATCGGTTTCAGTCCGAGGCTTATGAACCGTCTTGCGCGGAATCTCCTGCTCCAGGCTGCGGTACATTTTCATATTGCCGAGCACGGCGCCAATCATCTGCGCGCCGGCACAAATCCCAAGCATCGGTTTATGATGCCGAAAGGCTTCCTGTATCACGGATTTATATGCGAAAAAACGTTTGCCTTCGCGGCCGCCCATATCTTTGCCGTCAATGAAAAAGCTTTCGGGATTGTCAAAAGCGCCACCCGGCAAAATCGCCCCGTCACATTTTTTCATCTGGCAATAAGCGTTGTCGTAGTCTAAAAAGCGGATTTTCGCTCCAGAGTTTAAAATGCTATGGGCGTAGGTCAGGCCAACGGTGTAATACTCCGTTCCGTCGGTGCCCTTATCCTGTCCCAGCAAAAATCCGACCGTCGGGCGGGAGGCTTGCCTTTTTTCATACAATTCTTTATGAAAGCGGATATCCGCAACTACGCCGTCCCGGTGCAAGGCTTCTATTTCCGATTTGGGAATACCGTAGCTTTTAAACTCATCGAGATATTCCAGATAAACAGTCTTTTCTTTAGTCATATCCGTTTCCTCCGGTTATTTAGGGTATTATACCACAAATTCCACTTGGTGTCAATCAGAGGCAGGCAAATTTCTGTGCCCGACAGAAGTGGAAAACGCCGATAAACGTTGCAGACAAAGCTTTTGTATTACAGACAGACGGGAAAAGTACCGATAAACGGTGCCGACAAAGCTTTTATGTTGACAGGCAAAAAGAAAAACGCAAAAAGCGGCGGCCTAAACTTTTTTTATATTTCCAGATATGCCAAAACATCGTCAGGGCTGTTGACCTGCACGACCTCGGTATTGTCCATGGCACGCAAAGCTTCCGCCAGCGTATAGTCATTGCCGCCCTTTTCGGTACGGTCGCCGAGAAAGATGATTTTGTGGTTCGGATACATTTCGCGCACCCGCCGGGCAATCTGGCTTTTACCGCAGCCTTTGGTAACAATGTCCAAAGAGATTTTGCCGCCGACGCTGGTTTCATATTCGGGAAATTTCTCATTCAATTCTTGGGCTATATTTTCCCGCTCATGATGAAGGCTGTCCCATTCGTTATATTTGGTACGCTCCGCAAACGGGCAATTCCGCCCCAAAACGCTGAAGTTCAGCATTCCCGGGCGCAGTTCAAGATAATTGCCGTACAGCTTTCCCAGATAGGCGGTATTGCGGCGAAAACGCTCCAGCGTCTGGAGAAGTTCCTTTTTCAAGACAATTTCGTTGCGACAGACCTCCTGCCCTTTCTGATGGTAAACGTTACCCATTGAGCTGTAGATGCCGCTGAAGGCGGCAACGGCATCGGGCGGCAGCTGCTCGGTTACCTTTTCATAATTAGAACCGGCGGCGAGATAAGCCAGATGCGACTTAAGCCACGGCAGAAAACGGCGGCTGAAATCCGGCGTCATCGGCTGGCGCGCCGGGGTTAAGGTTCCGTCCATATCAAAAATATATATTTTCATTTGGTCCTCCTTTCTTATAAATGCGACAGCCTTTCTCCGGCATATTTTGCAGCGAGTACCGTGCAGACAAAACCGGGGTTTTGCGGCAGGCACCGCGCGGGCTATGCTCTGCCTGAAACCGGGGTTTTGCGGCAGGCACCGCGCCGGCTATACTCCGCCTGAAACCGGGGCTTTGCGGCAGGCACCGCGCCGGTTAAAACCGAAAGCCGCACCGCGGAGAAAGAAGCCGCCTATTTATCGGCGACGCATTTATAATAAGCTTTGGAAGGCACAAACAGCCGACAGGTAAAAATATCGCGGCTTATTTCCTCGGCATGCGTACCGGCCTTATGCTCGCGGCACAAACCGTCGGCAAACGCCTTTACCTCTTCCTTATCATAAAAAAGAGGATTATAGCATACCGCCGGCCGGCCGGGCTTGGAAGCGCCGACATACACATACTCCGTTCCCGGCTCACGGCGGCGGTCTTCAAACGGCGCAAACTGCGAGCAGGCCGAAACGCTCAGAACCAGAGATAATAACAGCGATAATTTTAGAGTGGACAATTTGCAAAACTCCCATTAAATTGTGTTATGTCAGTCATTATATATAAAGATGAAATAAAATGCAAAGCGAAAATGTATATATTGGGGATGATAAATTCCAGCGGTTTCTTGACCATTATAACTGCCCGGCGCCGCTCGGCGTCGTCAAGCTCCGGTTTGCAGGAGCCGTCTGCAGCCCTAATCCCAGCCTGCGCCCGACGGACGTTATTGCTTCGCTGTTTGCCGAAAACCTGCAGCCGAGGCTGACGACAAAAAACGAGGCGGAACTTTTTTTCAAGTTTTTTATGGGGCTGTGGGATGAAATGTTTGTCGAAATCAAAACCAACACGCTCAAACTTCCGGAATTTTCCGGAAACAAAAACGATACGAAGGAATTGGCAGAATTATGCCAGAGCCGTGCCGACCAGATTGAGTTCGGCTTTGTCGAAGGCTTTTGGGGCGGCTGTGATACCCTTTCCATTCCGAACTATGCCGCAGAACTGATGGCTTCGCTTTCCGACATGGCCGACGTTTACGGCGTTTTGGCAAAAAAACTGACACAGGCGGAAAATCCGAAAGATATTTATCCGGTTATTCTGAACACGGATCAGATGGTGGAAAAGACTTTTCGCTTTTTGATTGAACATATGGTTTTGCCGCATATTGAGCAACTGCAGAGAAGCGTTAACTGATTTCTAAATTTTACAGGAGTTTACCCATGGAATTGTATGAAGGATTACTGACCCGGCGTTCTATCAGAAAATACAACCCGGAAAAGAAACTGACGAAAGACGAAATTCTGGAACTCGTCCGGGCGGCAAGTTACGCCCCCTCCGCACACAACAAGCAGCCGTGGCATTTTCTGGTTATTCAGGATGCGGAAACGCTGCGTACCCTGCGCCAGATTCAGCCATGGACGTCTTTTGCAAAAGATGCGGCCTGCGCCATTGTCGTCTGCGCAGACGAAGAAGAGTGTTTCCACCGCGAAAAAGAGGGGTGGAACTATGCCCAGATTGACGGTTCACTTGCGGCGCAAAACCTGCTGCTGGCCTGCCACGCCAAAGGGCTGGGCGCCTGTTTCTGCGGCGCGGCACCGATGCCGATGGTCGTTGACAACCTGCGTAAAAAGTTCTGTATGCCGGAAACGATGCTCCCCGTGGCAATCATTACCATCGGTTATCCGGAAGAAACACCCAAACAGCCGGAAGACAGACTTAATCCGGAAAAGGTGCACTGGGAAACGTTTTAGCCGGAGAGAGCGCAGATCCGGCAGAAAAAACAACAAAACCCCGCCAGACATACGTTGCGGGGCTTTGTATTTTCATGTTGTTTCTTTCACAATGTTGCATAGCGCCTGAAATAGGCTTCAACCTCTTCACGATTGCCGCGTTCCAGCAATTCCTCTTCCGCTTCCAAACCTTTTTTGGAAAACAGAATATACGACATAATCAATTCGCTGTCACCGCTTTTAACCATGTCGCGCTGTGCCGGAAGGCATAGTTCCTTGTACCGTTCGACATACGTTTTGACACAGTTGCGACAGGCATCTATAAAGCTATCCCTGCCGCCGCCAACGTTGAGATACGTCATCAACGCCTGTTGCCCAAGAGGTGAAAGACTGTTTTTTTCCAGATATTCCAGCACCGGAAGCAACGGCGAATCGCTGTCCTGCTCCTTTCCCTCATGCAGGCAATGCGTCAGAAGAAAAACTTCCGCTTTAGGCGAAAGCCTCTTTTTGGAGATAACAGACATCATCTTTTTCTTTATCAATTCCGTTTCGACGTCCAGGCACAGGCGATTGTGCTCCAACATATAAATACGGGCAGCATCAAACCCTATCGGCTGATGGAAAATATACATCTGCACCTCTGGCGCAACGTTAACACGTTCAAACCGTTCCTCATCGTGTGATGACATACGGAGATTGGCATACGCCGTCAGCAAAGCCATAATTTCCTTTTGGTTGCCGCGTTTGACAATCTGCATCTGCTCTTCGGCGGGAAGACCGTCGGGAATCCAGTTGAAACCGACTTGGACAGAACTGATTTTGCTGATGCGAACCATAATTTCATGATGCGTGTTTCTTTCAATTTCTGCAGCTTCACGCAAACGGCTTATTTCTGCAACACTGATTTTTTCTGTTTTCATAATGATAACATTTTAATTAAGTTTGACATATATATAGTTGTTTCGGCTTGAGATATATAACGCCGTTTATTTTTTGTCAAACATTAATTTCCCCGCCGCAGAAAATACAGAAAAAGGGCAGATACGCCCGAACAGCCATGCCCTGCCCTTCTCTGCCTTTCTGTACCGGCTGCGCCTGCACCGTGCCAGTTATATGAGGTTACGTACCGACTGTACTTGCTGCCATACCCGTTATGTGAGGTCACGCGCCGACTGTACTTGCCGCCATACCCGTTATATGAGGTTACGCGCCGGTTTTATCTGTACTATTGTTCAGCCTATTCCCCCTGTCCGCGTTTATTTATAAATATCGTACAGCTTTTTCATCATTTCGGGCGCCTGCATATCAAGTTCGGCTAAAATATACGCAGCGGTGTCCAGATTGAGGCGGGCAACGGATTTGACCGAATAACGATCCTGATTTTCTATCCAACGCGGATTATTATAATCGACCCAGTGCCGTTCGCGATAAGCCGAAACGGTACGGACGGACGGCTTTTGAAGATGCAATTTTCCGTCCGGCGCCAGATAGGCGAACTTTTCCAGCGCTCCCTCGCGGCCAAAAGCTTTGACGGAAATTTCGCCGTTATTATAAAAGACGATTTCGGCCTTTACCTTGCCGTTTTTATAGTATTCCAGCAGCGAGTTCTGTTTTTCATCGGCTTTGAATTCTGATGAAACAGCCCCGTTCTTGGCAAATATCTTCATATTGTCCCGCAACAGTCCGGTGCTGTTTCCGGCAAATTTCACCGGCATATCGGCTCCGTTCAATTTCAGGGATTTGATTGTTCCCGAGGCATCATATACCTCTTCCAAAACGTTGGGGCCGAACTGCTTTATAACTTTGGCAAGCTTTCCGGCTTTATCGTATTCCCTGATTGTATATGACAGCGGAGAATTCTGAACCGTTTCAACTTTCAGGGTACCGTCGGGATAAAACTGCTTATCGGAAAACAGCAAGGTTTCCGGTTTGCGGGTTATCTCATAACGCGCTTTGCCGTTGTCATAAAAATCTTCGCGCGATATGAAAGCCATTACCGGATTGTCGGTATAAGCCTTATTTGTCTTGCGGCGAATTTCTCCCGAACCGAAATATTTTTCAATCAGAATGCCATCGTCCTTGTAAACGGTATCGGTAAGCAGCAGTCCGGTTTTGGAGTACTCCTTAATTTCTTCCGTCCGGCCGCCGCGGGTTTTTATCGTTTTGCGGAGATTGCCGTTCGGATAATAAAATTTTTCGGTTTTAGCCAGAGAGCCGGAAGCCTTTTCGCCGCCGCTACTGACATGCTCTTTGGCAACGACATCTGCCAGCGCGTCTATGTCCGGTTTGGCAACCGGGCCGATATTTTTGGCTGCCAGTTCGGCCTGCTTTTTCTCTTCTGCCGTCGGGATAATCGCATTTTTAAGTTTTATATCGTCAAAAGAAACGGGTTCCAGCCCTTCTACCATCGGCGCAGCATCTGCCGGAAGGACCGGCGATACTTCGTTTTTTTCGTTCCGGGCGGGAATATCGGCTTTTTGCACAGACGATGCGGCCGCCTGAACTTCCTCCGAGGCTGGTACTGCTACCGGCGCGGAAGAAACCGTGTCAACTGTAGACGGAGCGGCGTCGGAAGCGGACGTTGCCGAGGAAGAGGCTGGAACCGCAGCGACGGGAGTTCCGGCAACAGGAGCCGGAACTTCAACGGCAGAGGCCGGAGTTTCAAGAGCCTGTTTTGGCGCAGGCTGCAAAACGGATTCCGACTGACCGGACGTTACTGAAGACACTGCGGAAACGTCGGCTGTTGCAGATGCGGCAGCCGTTAATGGTGCAACGGTATCTGTTGCAGATGCAGCAGCTGTTGAGAGGGGGGCAGCCGTTGAGGGTGCGGCATTCGTTGAGGGTGCGGCATTCGTTGAGGGCGTATCATTCGTTGAAGGGGCGGCGGCATTTGCTGTCCGATTTTCATAACCGCAGATTTTTCCGCCTTTAATCAACTCGCTGTTCTTATATACGGTATATTCGCCGGAAGCCAGATTATATTCTATGTAATTTTGCGGATTAGATGCATTCACCTCGCGGATATTGTCAAGTCCGCCCTCATAGAATTTTAAATAAACATCCTTGTTTTTCTGCGGTTCGGCCAAAAAGGCATCCGTCTTTTCTCCTTCATTATAATTCAGACTGAAGGCCAGCGTTCCGTCTTTATTATACCTTACCAAGAGTTTGCGCGGCGCGCCGTCGGCTATGGTCAGCATTTCCTTGACAGCCCCGTTGTCATGATAACTGCGCGAACTTTCCGCAAGCTCGTTCCGGCTGTAATAAATCTCCGAAACCACCTGCCCTTTATCGTCAAATTTCTTGGCAAAGCCCTGTTTCTGTTTCTGATAGTACGGAATATCGTACAAGTGCTGCCCGTTTTCGGCATAAACCGTTTCAATTGCATATTCGCCGCGGTTATAGCCGGTCGGGAACACGGCACGCAGGCGATTGAGGGCATCATAACAGGCATAATTGCTTTTTTCGGGTTTGAAAGAGGAAAAATCCCGGCAGGAATCCGGCAAATTCAACGTAAAAGCTTTGGTTACGGTATTGGCATTGGCCTCTAAATCAAGCTCCAGCTCATCTAATTTTGAGGTTATATCCAGACATTTCGGGTCAGGATTGGACAGAGCCGCAAGCTTGGACGGTTCCGGAGCGCGACGGGCATCTTTCGGCGCGGCGCCGACAATTTCGCCGCCGGCAAAAGAGATTTCGCGGGCATTGGGACCGTATATTTTTGCGGTTCCTTCCTTTTTGCCGTCTTTATATGCAAACTCCGCAGCAACTTCCCCGGTCGGGAAATAGCAGGTCAGCCTGCCGACGACTTTTCCGTCCTCATAACGTTTGCGGAAGGCGACCTCCTTGGTCGGGAAAAAGCCGCTCGCGGTTCCGTTTTTTATCCCCTGTTTGTAATTTATTTCCGCAGTCAGATTGCCGGAAGCGTCAAACTTTTGCTCGACGCCGTTTTTCAAACCGCCGACATAAGGGGTTATGCGCCGAATCATTCCCGTATCGTCATAACTTATCTTTGACACAGCATTGCCGCGCATATCGGCGATTTCATAAACAAAGTTTTCCCGATACGGCAAGCCGCACTTGTTATACGATATATCCCCCTCGTCCTCATAAAGTTCAACCAGCTCTTCCAAACTCAGTTTTACAACCTTGTCCTGACAATCCGCCGTATCCAGTTCGGGAGCAAAATTCAGCACCCGGGCATTTTCGACTTCCTTTATCACGCGGCCCTGACGGTTAAAAAACAGGGTTTTGCCGTCTTCCTGACCGACAGGAAACGATGCGGCTATACGCCCGTCGGGATAATAGGTGATGATGTTGCCCTGGCGAATCGTCTTTTGCCCAGCCAACGGCTTCTGCGCGTCTTCTTTGGGCAAAACCCACGGGATTTCCTGCCGAAGCGTACCGTTGTTGTCGTATTTCTTTTCGGTGCCGATTTTATTATTCTCGTTCAGATATGTCGCCTGCGCTGCCAGACGCCCGTTCATATAGTAATCTTCCGCATAGAACCCTTTGCCGTCATCCAGCGTAGTTACCTTGCGGGAAACCTGCCCGTTAGGATGATAATAGTTCAGCACCTTTTTAACAACCTCGCCGTCTTTTATCGTTTTTTCGGCAATAACCTTGCCGTCGGGCGCCACCAGCTTTTCAATATGACCGCCGGAGATTTCCTCTTTTATTATTTTGGGCTGTTCAGCTTCTTCCCCTACAATCCGGGCGGCCGGCGATACGGCGTCCGTTTTTTCGGCTGTTTTTGACACTGCCGCAGACGCGGCTTGTTCTTCATCCAATTTATAAATTCCCGATGACACCGTTTCCGGCGCCTTTTCCGCCGAACCGGCAGATGCGGCATACGCCACGGCCGGCAAAGAAACAGTCAGCAACAGAGCTAAATTCAGCGATTTTCCCATAACAGCACCATAATCCATAAAGTTAAAAAATAAAGTTCTCCGTTGATGATTGAAACATATATATTATTTTTTTTAAAGCATTAAATCGGATTTGCACAGAAAGCGCCGGTAATTTATAAAATTTTAAAAGCCGTACAGGGGCATTACATTTCCACCTGCCGCAACAGGATTTCCGCCTCTTTTCTTCTGAGCTGCGCCGGAGTTATCCGATGCTCCTTCAAAGCTTCAAGAGCCTGTCTGAATTCAGGATATTCGCAAAAGCGCAGGGTTGACGCTTTTTGATAAAACCGCTCCAACATTGCGGCAATGGCGGCAAAGTTCTTCTGTTCGGCACGGTTGAAAGGCTTGTCCCGCCCCCTGACATCGGCAGACATAACGGCAATAAACCTCTCCACATAGTCCGGGCGGTGAAAGCGAAGCAGGCCAATGGCTATCCGGGCAAGCTTTTTGGCGGCATCTGCAGGCGGACGATGCGACACCATATGGTTTAAGGCACAAAAACGGGAAAACCCGGCATAAGCTTCAGGAATTTGCACCCGGGCGGCTATCCGGCCGATGATTTCTTCTCCCAGCAAGTCATGTCCGCGATGCGACGGCCATTTTTGCGGATCCGTAGCCGTTTTACCGACATCATGCAGCAATACGGCCAGATTGACCATAGCGTCGTCCGTATCGGCGGCTTTCAGCGACAGAACGGTATGTTCCCCGCTGTTTCCCTCAGGATGATAGTCCCGGCGTTCGGGAACATTCCACAATTTCCCGATTTCCGGCAGCAACACCGACAAAGCACCGCACTCGCGCGCAACCAAAATAAAGCGGTAAAACCCGCGGCACCCCAGCGCCTTTTCCATTTCCTGCCAAATCCGCTGCCGGCTTAGGTGTGCCAGAGCCCCTTCTTCTACCATCAGGCGACAAAGTTCCATCGTTTCAGGCGCAACGGCAAACTCCAACTGCGCAGCAAACCGGCACATCCGCAGCACCCGCAAAGGATCTTCGGCAAAATGTTCCGAAACATGGCGCAAAACACGCTTTTTAATATCCTCCCTCCCCTGATGAAAGTCCAGAATCTCCCCGGTATCGGGATTTCGGTATAACGCATTGCAGGTAAAATCCCGCCGCAGAGAATCCTCTTCCAAGGTAATGTCCGGCGTAAATTCAAATTTGAAATCACAATGGCCCAAGCCGGTCTTTACCTCCCGGCGGGCAAGCGCATATTCTTCGCCGGTTTCCGGATGCAGAAAAACAGGAAAGCTTTTCCCGACTTTTTTAAAACCCAGGGCCAGCATTTCCTTTTCCGTTCCGCCTGCAACCACAAAATCCCTGTCCTGGCAGGGCTTATGCAGCAACATATCGCGCACAGCTCCGCCAACCTGATAAAAATGCATTTTCCTCTCCAAGAATTTACAAGAAATATAAGCGCAGAATCAATATATTGCAAGGCTTTTGCCCGCGCATTAAAAAAAATATCAAAAAAAATAAAAAAAGGGGTTGCAAAAAAAAATCTTTTGGTTATAGTAACGGCAGTTTTGATGGCAAGTGCCATTTTGATGATGGGTGCGTAGCTCAGTTGGCTAGAGCAACTGACTCTTAATCAGTGGGTCCAGGGTTCGAATCCCTGCGCGCCTACCAATATCAGGAAAACGGAAGTATTTACTTCTGTTTTTTTGTGCTCTCTGTACCGCTTGAAATTTAAGGGTTTGCGGTTTTTAATGGGGCGTTGGTATATAACCATTTTTATGATTTTTGCCTAAAAATACCCGAAATATACCCCAAATATATACTTTTATGGGTCTAGATTTCAAAATAATGCCCCATAGGTTTTGCCAGAGTTTTAAGCTCTTTTAGAGCAAAATTCTGCTTTTTCTTTCTATTGCAGAGCAAAAGAACGCATTATGTTTATTATCACTTAGAATCAATAATTTACAAAAAAGTATAAAAAAGGAAACGGTTTTGATTTTTACACGGGTGTTTCTGTCGGAGGTGTTCAATGACAGAAATACAAAAAATTATAGACTTGTTGCTGCCGGAACTCCTGCAGCAATTGGATAATGAAAATAGTTCCGACTTATCGCAGAAAGGACTGGATAACAACGATTTTCCAAGCATTCATTGTGGCAAGAAAGGAGTCTGATATGGTTGAAGATGACGTTTTGCGACTAAACGATATGAGTGTTAATGAATTACAGGAGCTGTGGCGAAAATATTTTGACAGCGAGCCGATTTGGAAAAATAAAAGATTTTACATTCTTAAATTGGCCTACAGAATGCAAGAACTTGCTTATGGTGGACTGCCAAACAATATACGTACACTCCTACTAGCTAAACAGGTACAAAAGCGCATTAAGCTCCAACACAATAATTTGCCGCCAGTTGGAACGAGGATGATAAGAAATTATCGAGGCAAAAAGTATAATGTTATCGTTACAAATTCAGGATTTCAATTTGAGGGCATATTTTATAAAAGCTTATCCGCCATCGCTTTTAAAATCACGGGTAAAAAAATATCGGGCAATTATTTTTTCAACATTGGGAGTAAACAATGACAATAATTAAATGTGCTATTTATACCCGTAAATCAACAGACGAAGGCTTAAATAAAGAATTTAACACATTGGATGCGCAACGTGAGGCCGGCGAAAATTATGTAAAAAGCCAAGTTGACCGTGGATGGGAATTATTGCCCACACACTATGATGATGGTGGTTTTTCAGGTGGTACATTGGAGCGTCCTGCGTTGCAAAGACTATTGCAAGATGTTGATGCCGGGCTTGTTAATATGATTGTGGTTTATAAAATTGACAGGTTAACTCGTTCCTTAACTGATTTTGCCAAGCTTGTTGAGGTACTGGACCGTAATCAATGCTCTTTTGTTTCGGTAACGCAAAATTTTAACACCTATGATTCAATGGGACGATTGATGCTCAATGTATTGCTTTCTTTTGCGCAATTTGAACGTGAGGTCATTACTGAACGAATCCGCGATAAGGTTGCCGCATCCAAGAAGAAAGGAATGTGGCTTGGCGGTGTTGTTCCATTGGGGTATGATGTTATAAATAAAAAGTTGATTGTTAATGAAAAAGAAGCTGAAACAGTTCGCAAAGCTTTTGAACAATACCTTATTTTACGATCGGAAGTAGCGGTGGCTGATTGGCTGAATGACAAAGGATATCAAGCCAAAGATAAAGAAAAATTCAATCACGCACGAATTTCCAAACTGCTAAAAAACGTGTATTACATAGGAAAAGTGCCGCATAAAGGCAATGTTTACAATGGCGTGCATGAAGCTATTATTTCCGAAGAATTGTTCAATGACGTACAAAAAATAAAACAAACAAACCGTGTAGGAAGATTGCCCCCCTCTCGTTTTAAAGAACACGCTTTATTAAAAGGATTACTTGAGTGCGAATGTTGTCATACTTCCATGATTTCAACAACTTCTAATAAAAACAATAAAGTCTATGAATATTACACTTCGGTGAGAGCCGTTAAAGAAGGGTATGACCATTGTGCTGTCGGAACAATTCCTGCCGGAGAGATGGATAATTTTGTTCTTGATAAAATTCAGTATATAGTCACCTCACCTAAAATCCTTTCCAAACTGATTGAACAATCTCGTTTGCAACGCCCAGACATTGCTGATGTCAAAATTATTGACAAACTTCAAAACAGTAGTGAGTTTGTCCACCGCCTTTCAACGATGGCACAACGACGCATAATTGAATTATTAATTAAAAAAGTGCGTGTCAACATTAATCGTGTCAAAATTATGTACACAGATTTGGCTATAAGTTTAATGAACGAAACGATGAAAAATGACTTGTTTTCCAACAATGAAGATTCTTCACCTAATGAAATTATATATCGTGTAAACTTACACCGCAAACGCGGATCTGTTAAATTTTTTGCACCAGAAGAATATAAAGCAGAGGAATGCAATCCCTTATACACGTCAATAATTCAGGCTTTTGCATGGCAAGAGAAAATGAAAAAGGAAAACATTATTCTTGAAGAACTAGCGAAACAAGAAGGTCTAAGCCGAGAGTTTGTCGGAAAAACATTGAGATTGACATATCTTGCGCCAGATATTATTACGGCGATTATTGACGGTGTTTACCCTAAAACATTATCCCTAGCCAAGATATTAAATTCCGCTATTCCGATTCTATGGAGTGAGCAACGTATCAAATATGGGTTTACAGCTTGATTGTGCACAGCATTTTGCACAATGCAATTTGTCATTTTTTACGTTACAGCAGTAGCCCTGCAAACGTTTTCTACTTATATATGATTTTTTAGTTTATTGTACATCATAAGTTTTAATTTAAAAATAAACCTCTAATCAATAGTTATAGAGGTTTATTTATGAAGCCCTCCATTTTTAACGGACTACCCGAGTACGTCCGAATAACAATCTTGTCGCAAGTTCGGAGATTGCTATCAACTCCATTGTTTGGTTATGAAGACCGAGAAGATTTGACACAAGATCTTCTCCTTTTTTATTTAAAGCGCTTTTATTCCGTGCCTAATCCTCCTGACGAAGCACTTGTCGTTCATGCACTGAAAAAATATGCAACGAACTTATTGGTGAAAAGATACCATCGCCGCGATTTCCTATACTCCTCCTTATCTAACTACGATAAAGAGGAGTTTTCTTTTTTAAAGAAACCGTGTCTTCAAGCAATAATCACGCATTGTTGTGTAAAATATGGACATATGCTGATGAAAAGGAAAAAGCTGTTATCCAAAAAATTTTACAAGGTGAGAGCATTGATAAAATCTCCAAAGATATGCATATCAGCAAAAAGACCATTTATAAGTTTTTTGAAAAAGTGCACAAAAAACTAAAATAACGGAAACGGTTTTGCATTTTTCACGGGTGTTTCTTTTGGATTAACAAATTTTGAAAGGAACACCCATGAAAAAACGTAGCAGCTTTATAACTGAAGAAATCAGCCAAATTCCCGTCATTTATTTAATTGACTTGGAAATGTCGGCCTTAGAAAAGCTTGAAAAACAAATCAAGAACGAGGTTCATCGCACTCAAATGGCGCTTAAATGGATACAAGGCATTAAGCAAATAAAGATGGCCTCTAAAGACGGAGGCGCAAATGGATAAAAAAACTTCATTCATTCTATATCCTGCGGACTTTTTAGCGGCGGTGCATAACTTTAGGAAAAGTCAGATTGCAAATTTCATAATTGCGCTCTGTGAATTTAATTTGTATGGGAGTGTTTCATTAAAATTATCGGAGTTAGAAAAAAAGCGATTTGACAGCCTGCAAAAAGACATTGATATCAGGAATGAGAATTGGCGTAAAACCTGTGAGATAAATGCGCAAAATGCTAAAATCGGAGCAAGCAAGCGCAAAGCGACCGCTAAGCAAAAGACAAACGTGGTCGCAGACAATTCGCCAAACGTCCGCAAGGGAGATAGAGAAAGAGAGTCTGAATCAGATAATGAAAATGGTTGTATAGATAAAGAGCCGAATATTGGGGATAAACCAAAATTTGCCGGAGCGCCGAGCGTGGAAGAAGTAGCTGACTATGCCAAGAAGAACGGATATACGATTGATCCGGTCGCTTTTGTGCGGTGGAATGAAGAACGCTGTTGGATGAATGGTAAGAAATATATCGCTCTCGATTGGCAAAAGGCCGTTAAGAAGTGGTATTGCAAGGAAAATAATCTCACATACGCTGAATTAGAGTGTGCCGAAAAGTTTGAGGAAAATAAACTCGGCAAGAGTTTGGAGGTGCAAGATGACTGATACGCTTATCCTCAAAATCAAAAATGACATAGAAAGTGCAGCGTATGTTGACCGCTTATTACCGGCAGTTCGTGCGCCGAGATATAAATGTTGTATACCGGACATTATCTATACCGAGCAGGAAAAAATCTTTATGGATAAAAAAACGATTAAAATTAGGCCTAACAAGGAACAAATAGACCTTTATGATAAAGTAATATTTGTATGGTTGCCGCTTTTATCGGTGGATGAACGACGGCTTGTATGGAAGCGCGCCAATCGTATTCCGTGGAAACTGCTTTGCAGGGAGTTTGGTGTTTCTCGGCAAATATTAGCTTTGCGCTATGACAAGGCTATTTTGAAAATATGTTATGGCTGTCTAAAATGTCATTGACACATTTAGGGTTTACATTTCCATAAAAAACAGCTACAAAAACAGGTATAATCGGGGCGATGGTGTGAAAGTCGCCCCTTTTCTTATGTTTTCATAGCTTGCAGGACTTGCGTTTTGCGAGCTTTTTGTTGCTTGTTTCAATAAAATGCTTGCATTCATAGAATTAAACAAAATAATATAGTTATGATAAATACTATGAAGAGGCAACTATGAAGAAAACGATTTTATTATTGGCTTTGCTGTTATGTGGCTGTACAGAACTTACGCAATCCACAAATTTTACTATGACTAAAAATCTTGAACGCAACCCTGATTGTATGTCTATGTCTCGATTTAAGGTTTTTCAAGTTTTGGGAGATAACTATGCTTTAGCCAATGAATGCAGGTCTGATGATAATAATTATTGTTTTGGGGCTGTTGTTTTATTAACGCCTATGCTAGGGGTTAACTTTTATGATGATATGTTTGTTACAGTTCCTACAAAAAAATGTGCAATACAAGATGGTGTTTATAAATACGAAACAAAAAATAATTCGTTCAAAACAGTTCCTCGGATAAGATATGATTATGAATTTGCTCCTGAAACGGAAGAAGAGCAAATGCAACGTTTTGATGAGAAAATGGATGAATTGAAAAAAGAATGCAAGATTATTGTTGGAAGTAATAAAAAAAGTAATACGGCAGCAAATCTTAAAAAGTGTGATTGTGGGGTTGATTTCCTAGCTCAAGAATTAATTACTAACAATAGCGATATAGAGACTAAATACAAAGACGGTGAGGATTTGAAGAAAGCTATTGAAAAAAAATGTGGAAAATTACCGGTTGATTTTTGGTGATTAGTCTATTTTTCAAAATATATGCCTGCAATATATGAGTTGCAGGCTTTTTTTATGCAAGAAAGGAAAGCAGATGAAAAAAACTGCTGAGGCGGTGTCGCTTGGACATCCGGATAAAACTGCGGACTATATTTCAAGCTATATACTTGACCGAATGATAGCCCAAGACGTGCATGTCAAATATGCCGTTGAAGTGATGATTAAGGGAAACACGGTCGTTTTGGGCGGCGAGATTACGGGCAATGTTGTTTTAACTAATCTTGAGGACTTTGTTAAAAATGCCCTGCGAGAAGTCGGTTATGACGAGAGATATGCGGATATTTGGGGCAATTATGCTCTAAATATTCGCGATGTTAAGGTTATCAACCTTATCGAGCAACAATCAGGAGAGATTAACCAAGATGTTGTGCAAGATGGTTGGGGAGATCAAGGTGTTTTTGTCGGTTATGCGTGCAAAGGCAATGGATTTATCAGCAAGGAACAGTACCTCGCGCGATATCTTAATAATGCTCTCTATATCAAAGCACGGGAGAACAAAAACCTTGGTATTGACATAAAAACGCAAATCACTCTTAATCATTACGGGCATATCGAAACGGTTGTCGTTGCCATTCCAATGCTCGAGCCTGAAGATTTGACTTTTTTCATTATTAAAACACTGGGAGCGATGCCTGACAACCTTATCGTTAACGGTACAGGATCATTCAAAACGCACTCATCCATTGCGGATTGCGGTGTGACGGGGCGTAAATTAGCGTGCGATTTTTATGGCACAGCTGCTCCACTTGGTGGCGGCAGTCCTTGGACTAAAGACGGTAGCAAAGCTGATGTGACGCTTAATATCTATGCGCGCCACTTAGCTTTGCAGTATCTAGAAGACAATGACGAGTGCTTTGTTTATTTGTCGTCTTGTATTGGACGCGCCAAACTTCCAAGCGCAACGGTTAAAACTATCAAAGACGGTGTGACAACAGCGACTACGATTGAAGTCAGCAAGAAATCTTTTGAGTTGGTTGAAGAACTTGACCTTAATAAACCGATTTTCGCCAAACTCTGTTGGAATGGCTTGGTTTAAGACGAGCGGGTCCTTCCTCGCTTAATTCCGTATGCGGGGGGGCGCAAGCCGCGCCATAATTCTAGCGAAACGCTTTTTTGTTTACTGGTCGCCCTAACTCTGAAATCCTTGATACATAAGGGTTTGGTCGCTTTTTGTTTTTGCCCGACTGGTCACTGGTCGGTTCTGTCTGGTCACTTTCAATTTTAGAGGATTTTTTTATGGAATTTATTCAAGACTTTCCAACAGAAAAGCTTATTCCATATGCACGGAATTCGCGCACGCATAATGATGAGCAAGTAGCGCAAATTGTTGCAAGCATTAAGGAATTCGGTTTTACCAATCCGATTTTGGTGGGTGCTGATGACGTCATTATCACTGGACATGGACGTTTGCTTGCGGCTCAAAGATTAGGTTTAACGACAGTTCCGGTTATCCGTTTACCTCATTTGTCAGAAACGCAACGGCGCACTTTGGTGATTGCCGATAATAAAATTGCGCTGAATGCCGGTTGGGACGAGGAAATGCTTGCGCTTGAAATGCAAGAGCTTAAGGATTTGGATTTCAATTTTGATGTTTTAGGCTTTTCTGAAGAGGAATTAAAGGAACTTGAAAAGTTTGGCGAGCTTGAAAAAGAACCGCAAAGCGATGAGGATGAAGTTCCTGAAGTGCAGGAAGAAGCTATCACTAAACCGGGTGATATGTGGATTTTGGGCGAGCATCGTTTGCTTTGTGGCGATACGACAATGGTTGATGATGTGCAAAAATTGATGGGAACTGATATGGCCGCAATGGTCTTTACCGACCCGCCTTATAATGTGAATTATGGTTCATCGATGAAAGACAGCATTCGCTACCATGCCGGAACATTGGGCGGGCGCAAAATTATGAACGACAACTTGGGCGATGGCTTTGCGCAGTTTTTAACCGACAGTCTTTCCAATTTGATGATGTTCTGTGCCGGAGCTGCGTATGTTTGTATGAGCTCTTCAGAACTTCACACCCTTTATAATGCTTTTATTGCGGCAGGTGGAAAATGGTCAACCTTTATTATTTGGGCGAAAAACACCTTTACGCTTGGGCGGGCGGATTATCAGCGCCAGTATGAACCTATTCTTTATGGTTGGAACGCTAAGCAAAAGCACTATTGGTGCGGTGATCGCGATCAATCGGACGTTTGGAAATACAATAAACCTGTCAGAAACGACCTCCACCCCACAATGAAACCGGTTGAGTTGGTGGAAAGAGCCATTTTAAACAGCTCAAAGTCAGGAGATGTCGTTTTAGACGGCTTTGGTGGTTCAGGTTCAACGCTTATTGCGGCCGAGAAAACCGGACGCAAGGCGCTTTTAATGGAGCTAGATCCGAAGTTTTGCGATGTGATTATTCGGCGCTGGGAGGAATACACCGGAAACAAAGCTCAGTTATTTGAAAATAATGCAGAAAGTTCGGATAATGATGCAGAATTAACTGGATAAGTTCTGAAATCCAAGCATTCATTGTGTTGTAAAGAAAACCAATGAAAGGATACAATAATGGAAACAGTTAAAACATATCTAGTTCGAAAGCCTAGTGACATTCAAGAAGTTCTAAGTATGACGGTTCAGCATCCTGAATATGCAGAGTTAGTGCAAATTATTGAAACGTTAGAATTATCCAAAGAGCAGTATCATGCAATATGCAAATATCCGCTTCGTGATTATGCCTTTTTAAAAGGGAAAGGTGGTTATATTGATGGCTGGCGCACGGTTGTGAAACTTATCTGCAAAGGTAAGCAAGATCTTTTTGTTGATCCATCTGGTTCGAGCTACTGTCGTTATCTAGGTGTTAAGGTGGAAGAGTAACCATGAGATTGATAATGGTAAATAAACGAACGGGAGAGCAAAAAGTTCTCTCGTTCGAGGATTTTAGGATTGGTTTTAAAACAGAATTTTATCGTGCTTACCAAAATTATATCCGCCACGAAACCGAAAAAAACGTTTTTTTACCGGAGTTTATGCGTAAAAGCGTAACAGAGAACGACTTTTTATTGAGTTTAATATGGAACTTTAATCATTACTCCAGTTCGGAGTGGTATATCGCAAAAATTAATTAGCCTCTATTTTTAGTTATTCGGAAATTCCGAACAGTCCTTTCTTTAGGTATATAATTATACAAGCGGTATATTGTACGAGAAAAAAGTTGAGAGCCACTTGTTGGACAAATTATCGCGCGCAAATCCGATAATTCCAAATTGTTATTTATTTTCAATTATTTATAATTAAAGATAATGCATAATTAACTGGACTTATTCCTTTTTCCAAGCATTCATTGAGACGTAAGCAAGGCGGCAGTCGCCTGCGGAAACTTAAAAAGAAAGGATTTTATAATGACTGAAATTTTAGAAACACAAAACAAAGAATGGGGATTTTAGGGTACTGCAAAAAATATTTTAGGCACAAAAAAGAAAGACACAACAAGCATGGAACGAGGCTTTTAGATTGATCAGGGAAATCGCAGACTTTACGCCCGAAGAAACTAGAGATTTACTGGATAACCGTTGGGGACGTCATATGGCGGATAGTTTTTATGATGAGTTACAGCATGGTATTTTTGCAAAAGAATTTAAGAAAAGAATAACTAAGCAACGACATTACTCTTATTATGTATCCTCTGATAAATATGGTGATAAAATACCACAAAAATACAAAGATTTTTGTAAAGAACTTGAAAATTTAAGCCAAAAATATGGTATAGTTATTCAAGCCTTTGGTGGTGTTATTCAAAACACAGAGGGGTTTCAAGGTTATAGCACCGATTTAGATAGCGGCGATTTAATGCCGATTTGGGAAGCATAAAAAAAGTGCTCCGCCCACAAAGCCGGAAAATCCCCTTTAGAGGGGCTTTTCCCCGTAGCGAATTCGTTTAGTTAAATCCTTTCTTGCGCATTCGCTTTACGGACAAGGAAACCAGAGATGTTGCCTCTGATTGCCTTGCTACTTCAGCTATTAGGCTATAACCTTGCTTAACCGGTAAGTTCGGATGCCTTGGATTTTCTCAGAGATAAGTAGGTATTCTTTATGTTGCTTAGCGTAAAGCGACATTGCGCCGCGCACCGAGTTTTCTTTCCACCCGAGTGTTTCGGCAAGTGTTTTTAGGGTTTCGCCCTCGGGTTGGGAGAGCATTTCAACCATAAGCGCTAATTTGTTGGTCTTTTTAAAAAGCTTGGTTATTTGCGCATTTGTTGCCTCTTCAGCAGACTCAGATGGGGTTTCGATTATAACTTCGGGAATAGTCTCGATAATCTCAACCTCTTGAACAACGGGATTTTTTATTGATTTGACAGATTTGCTTCTGGCTTTTTTCTTTTTAGATGTTGTCATATCTGTTTCCTTTCAATTAATGTTAATGTCATTGCAATGAATGCTTGGAAATACTTATAAGTCCAGTCATTTATTACGATAAAAGAGAATAATATGGGAGAAAAGGTATCATTACGAGAGTATGCGCGAATACGGGGTGTTCGGCTTAATGCCGTGCAGACGGCGTTGCGTTCGAGGCGAATTCATACAACAACCGATGGCAAAATTGATGTGGAGATGGCCAATAAGGAATGGTTTATGAATACAGACCCTGCCAAAAGCCATAAAACGGACCCGTTGTTTGAGGCTCAAGGCGGTGGGGCAAAGGCTAATCTATCAAGCTTTCAACAAGCAAAAACTGCTGATGTTTATTATCGAGCGATGCTTGCTAAAGCCAAACTCAAGATGATAACCGGCGAAACGATTGACCGTAAACGTGCCGGAGCGCACGCTTATAATCTTGGGCGACAGTTAAGAGACTTGTTTTCGAGCTTTTCAACGAGGTATGGGGCGATAATTGCGGCAGAATTAGGCGCGGACGAGCATAAAACAATGGTGATTTTGGATGAATATGTACATAAACTCCTCGCAGAAAGCCGAGACCTCATCGACCGAGAGCTTTGATGTTGAGGGTTTCGTTGAGAATGAGTTTTTCAAAGGTGTTGAACCGGATTCTTATATGTCGGTATCTGAATGGGCGGATAAATATCGAATGCTTTCTTCCAAATCTGCCTCTGAGCCGGGGCGTTGGCGGACATCTCGCACGCCATACTTAAAGGAGATTATGGATTGCCTGTCGCCGAAAAGTCCTATTCAAAAGGTTGTCTTTATGAAAGGCGCGCAAATCGGCGGCACAGAATGTGGCAATAACTGGCTCGGTTATATTATGCATAAAGCGCCGGGGCCAATTATGGCGGTGTCGCCAACGGTTGAAATGGCCAAACGTAACTCTCGCCAACGGATTGACCCGCTGATTGAGGATTGTGTCGCGCTTAAAAATGTGGTGAGTTCGCCACGTTCTCGTGATAAAGGCAATACGATGCTTTCTAAAGATTTCTTGGGCGGCGTTTTGGTTATGACCGGGGCAAACTCTGCGGTTGGGCTTCGTTCTATGCCTGCCCGATATCTGTTTATGGATGAAATTGACGGCTATCCTCAGGATATTGATGGCGAAGGAGATCCTATTCTTTTGGCAGAACGGCGAACCGCCACTTTTAGCAAGCGCAAGAAAATATTGCTTGTTTCAACGCCGACAATTAAAGGGTTATCTAACATCGAGCGAGAGTTTGAGCTTTCAGATAAGCGGTATTATTTAGTGCCCTGCCCGTATTGCGGTGGATTTCAAAAATTGGAATGGACGCAAATTAAAGCAGACAATGGCGCTGTGATGTATGAGTGTATCCATTGCAATAAGTTGATTGGCGAGCATTATAAAACGCAAATGCTTGCCAATGGATATTGGGAGGCAACAAACAAAAGCGATGGTTTAACGGCTGGTTTCCACCTCTCATCGCTTTATTCGCCGGTTGGATGGCTTTCGTGGAAAGAATGCGTTGACATCTATGAGAAAACCAAAATTAACCCGAGTTTGATGCAAGGGTTTCAAAACACCATCTTGGGTGAAACATACGAGGCAGAAAGCGATGCTCCAGAATGGCAACGTCTTTACGAAGCACGAGAAACTTACCCAATCGGCACAATTCCGATGGGAGGATTGTTCTTAACCGCTGGCGTGGATATTCAAAAAGACCGAATTGAATGCGAAGTTGTCGCTTGGGGACGGCAAAAGCAGAGTTGGTCGGTGGAATATTTTGTTTTGGACGGTGATACGGCAAAACCTGAGGTATGGAAACGACTAGCGGATGTGGTCAACCGTGATTATCCACATGAAAGTGACATTACGCTGCCAATTCGGGTGATGTGCGTTGACTCAGGCTATGCAACACAAGATGTTTACAGCTTTGTGCGGCAGTTTAACCAAGCCGTTTGAGGCGGTGGCGGTGCAAGAGCTAATGCTCCAAGAACAGTTGTTGCCATCAAAGGACAAAGCCGAGACACGGCGATGCTCCTCTCCACCTCAAAAGCCGATACGAAGAAAAAAGGCTTAAAAGTGTGGAATGTCTCTGGTCCGGTAATTAAGACCGAGCTTTATCGGTGGCTTAAAATGGAACGTGTTGGTGAGGATGCGAGCTTGTTTGGCAAATGCCACTTTCCGCAGTATGCTGAAGAATATTTCAAACAACTGACGGCGGAAAAACAAGTCATTAAGGTTTCCAATGGCTATCCGAAACCAGTTTGGGAGAAAGATCCGGCAAGGCGGAATGAGGCGCTTGACTGTCGTGTCTATGCCCGTGCCGGCGCAGCGATTTACGGCTTAGACAGGATGAGCGAAAAAGCGTGGCTTGAGTTGGAGAGCCTTATTCCGGTAACTCAAGCGGCTAAACAGAAAAAGAAACCGGCAATATTTATTCAAATGCAACAGACAAAGGTAGATGACCCGTGGTTATGATTGAAACATTAAAAGAAAGGCTAATGGAGGCTGAAACCGCCTATCACAAGCTGATGATTGGTGAAAAAGAAGTCAGCGTTACGGTTGGCGGTTTTGGCGCGACAACATATAGCCAAGCAAGTATCACGCAACTTGAAAATACATTGCCTCGCTAAAGGCGCAGATTGCCTCAGCTGAGGGAATAAGTGTTGGCAGAAGACGGATTATAAAGGTTGTATTTTAAATTACTTTCTTTAATATTTCTTATATACTATTTAACAAATATAGGAGCACTATAATGAAATTACTCGTAGTGAATTTATCATGGTTTGACGGAAATTATGATAAAAAAGCCAAGACTTCTGCATCTGGTTTTGCTTATTCTAAAGAAAACCCTTATGTACATGAATGTTTTAACTTTAAAAACAAAAATGGATACTATTATGCTTATGTTCCGGGAATGTCTTCCTTAAATATACAGCGTATTGGGGCAAATCGTTCAGAAGATTCTATTTCAAATGTTTTTGTCATTTTTATTTCTAAAGATGAAAAAAGTAATGCAAGAAAAATAATTGGATATTATGAAAATGCAACTGTATTAAAGAAATCTCATAAAGGTCCGAATATATTAAACGGTCAAAATATTTATTACTTAATTTCATCGCAAAAAGCGAAAGTTTTTCCTGTTGAAAAACGACCAGTGATTGATGGGATATCATCATTTAAAGGTTCTAGAGGATTGTTTGGCCAGAAGGCAGTATGGTATCCAGATCTTAGTAATACCAATGTTGTTCATATTGTCTCAAAAATGTTGGTTGATATTGGAAAAATTAAACATTTTTTTGGATATGAAAATCTAGAAGAATATAATGAAATACTTAGTTCAGAAATAGAAAAATCTTACAATGATGATTCTTCAAATCGCAAAGAACGTTTAAAAAAAGCTCCTAAAATTCCAGCAAAAACACAAATGACCACCTCTCAATATCGTAGGAATCCTGACGTTATAGCAGAAGTTTTACACCGTGCAAACGGAATATGCGAACATTGTCACCAACCAGCACCTTTTATTTCCAAAAGCAAAGGAACACCTTATCTTGAAGTTCACCATATTATTCAATTATCTAAGCAAGGTGAAGATACCGTGGAAAATACAATAGCAGTTTGTCCCAATTGCCATAGGAAACTGCATTTTGGAGAATAATGAGAACAACAAGTTGGTAAGCCCAGTTTTATACTGGGCTTTTTTATGGAAAAAATATGACAGATACATCACATAAATCAGCATCGCAGACATTGCGGGAGATTGCCTCATGGCAACCGGGAGGAGGATCAGCAGATAGCGATTTATTACCGGAACTTTCGACAATGGTTGCCCGCTCGCGCGATTTATCCCGTAATCACGGTATTGCCAGCGGGGCGATGCAAACGCTTGCTGACAATATTGTTGGCACGGGGTTTCGCTTATCTGCCAAGCCTGACTATAAACTCTTGGGCAAAACCAAAGAATGGGGGGAAGAATGGCAAGCCAAAGTTGAGAGTTTGTGGCGCTCGTGGGCAGAAACGTTTGCTTGTGATGCGGGCAAAGGTCTTAATTTTCACGGGCTGACGACACAGATTTTTAAGTCATGCCTTATAAATGGCGAGGCTTTGGCCTTGGTTTTGTGGCTTCCGGAACGGCAGTTTGCGACAGCAATTCAGCTTGTCGAGCCTGACAGGCTGTCTAACCCGAATAACAGCAACGATACAAAAAACTTGCGTGGCGGGGTGGAAATTGACAAGTTTGGTGCGCCGATTGCTTATCATATTTTAAAAGAGCATCCGGGTGACTATTGGTCTGCAGGTTTACAATGGGAACGCATTCCTGCTTTTACAGAGTTTGGCAGGCGGCGCATTTTGCACGTTCACGATATTAGTCGCATTGGGCAAACTCGTGGCAAGCCTGTTTTGTCCTCGATTATGCCAATGTTTAAGATGCTTGACCATTATGAACGTTCGGAACTCCAAGCGGCGATTGTGAATGCAATGATTGCGGCGTTTATCGAAACACCCATGGACGGTGAAAGCCTTAACGAACTATTCGGAGGCAGTGGTGATGATTATCTGAATGCCAAAAAAGATTGGAAAGTCAAACTTGAGGGTGGTTCGATTATTCCTATCTTCCCCGGAGATAAAATCGCGCCGTTTACACCAAGCAGGCCGAACTCTGCATACGGCAGTTTTGTGGAAAATCTGCTTCGTCATATCGGGACAGGTTTGAATATCCCCTACGAGTTGCTGTTAAAGGATTTTTCAAAGACGAACTATTCGTCTGCGCGTTCGGCTTTGTTGGAGGCTTGGCGGTACTTTAACGGCAGACGGCAATGGTTGGCTGATTATTGGGCTACGCCGGTTTACGAGCTATGGCTTGAGGAAGTCGTCAATAAAGGCTTGGTGGATGCTCCGGACTTTTACGAAAACCGTTATGCCTACACACGTTGCAAATGGATTGGCCCCGGCCGCGGTTGGGTTGACCCTGTAAAAGAAGCTCAGGCTTGCCAGCTCCGTATGGAAATCGGCCTCTCCACCCTTGAGGCGGAATGCGCTTCTCAAGGCTTAGATTGGGAGGAAGTGGTTGAACAGCGGGTTCGTGAGAAGAACAAACTTAAAGAAATGGGGTTAATAAATGAAAATACTCAACAAAACAATTTGGGCGATAACGCCCGAGATGATGACAACAATGGCCGAGATAGCCAAAGAGACGAGAAAAACACCTGAAGCTATCGCCAAAGAAATAGGACGAGATATGAAGAACACAAATGCCGTTTCAATTCGAGACGGCATTGCTGTTATTAAGGTATCTGGTCCGTTGTTTCGCTATGCCAATTTGATGACACGAATTTGTGGTGCAACCTCGTATGAGTTGTTGGCGCAAGACTTTAATAAAGCTTTACAAGACATTCAAATTAAAGGAATTGTTTTTGATATTGATAGTCCGGGCGGTGAAGTCAACGGTTGTTCGGAAATCGCTGACATGATTTATCAGGCACGTGGTCAAAAGCCGATTATCGCTTATGCTTCGGGGGCTTGTTGCTCAGGTGCTTATTGGATTGCCTCATCGTGCGACAAGATTTTGGCATCTGATACGGCTCTTTTAGGTTCTATCGGCGTGGTTTCTATTTTTGAGAAAGATGATGACGACAAAACCATTGAGATTGTCTCATCGCAAAGTCCTAACAAGCGTCCAGATATCAATACTGAAGAAGGTAAAGCCAAGATACAGGCGCGAGTTGATGAGCTGGCGGAGGTCTTTATCGCTAAAGTGGCGCGTAACCGAGGAATTACCGCGATGGATGTTGTTAAAAACTTTGGCGCTGGCGATGTTTCGGTAGGACAACACGCTGTCCGCAATGGTCTGGCGGACGGTTTGGCTTCGTTTGAAGCAATTATTACAGACCTTAATATGGAGAAAACATTCATGAATGACACTATAAATATTAATGCAGAGGAAATCCGACAGGCAGAACGAGAGCGAATGGCCAAAGTTTTTGCCGCTGATATTACTAAAGGCAAAGAAACAACGGCACAGGCTTTGCTTGCTAAGACTGAACTGGCGGCGGAAGATATCTTGGATATTTTAGGGACAATCCCCGAAAAGCCGGACAATACTTTTGAAAAAGCGATGGCGGCGATTAAAAATCCCGATATTCGCCCGGCGGCGGAAGCTGAAGAAGAAACACCAGAGGCAATTGCAGGTCGCATTGCCTCTTTTGCTAAGGAGAACAGATAATGGTCGCACAAGGATTTAGAGATCAAGGCGAAACAAAAGCTGATAACTTAATTGCCGGAGAGTTTCCCAGAATTACACGACTTATGACGATTACGGCAGGCAAATATAAACGAGGCACATTGTTAGGCTTTGCCGAGGGTAATTACGAAAATGGACGGATGAAAATCAGCACGAGTGCGCCCGAGGCAGTGTTGGCGGAAGATGTGGATGCAACGACCGAGGACAAGCAAGCGGTGGTCTATTTGACGGGGGAGTTTAATCTCTCTGCTTTGACCGCCAATGCAGATGTTTCAACGCTTATTACCAAACTTAGAGCTAAGAGCATTTTTGTAATAACAAATCAACCTTATTAATAAGAAAGGCAAATAAATGGATATTTTTTCAACTCATGTGTTGTCAAAGGTAGTGGAACGGCTGCATACACCGCCTTCTTTTTTGCTTGATACATTCTTCCCGAATGTTCAAACCTCGGATAAAGAAGAGATTTTCTTTGATGTAACCGACAGCAAACCACGCATTTCGCCGTTTGTCTCTCCACTTTTGCCGGGCAAAGTCATTGATGGCGGCGGATATCAGACCAAATCGTTCAAACCGGCATATGTTAAGGATAAACGGCGTTTTGATGCCAATATTCCTTATAAACGTGTGGCCGGTGAAACTATCGGCGGTTCTTTATCCCCTGCTCAACGTTATGAGCGAGCATTGGCAACTCATTTAAAAGATCAGTTGGATAATCTGACCCGCCGTGAGGAAGTGATGGCGGCAGAAATCCTACGCACCGGCAAAGTTATCGTTTCTGGTGATGGCTATCCGGCGCAAACGGTTAATTTCGGTCGAGATGAGGCGTTGACTAAGGCTTTGACAAGCACGGCAACTTGGGACAGTTCCGGTGTTAATCCGGTTGATGACTTGGAAGATTGGGCGATAACCATTCAGGATAAATCCGGCATGGTTGCCAAAACAGTGGTAATGGATCCGCTGGCTTGGAAACTCTTCCGTTCCAATGAAACCGTGCAGAAATACTTGGACATCCGTCGTGGAACGAACAATTCTCTCAATATTGATCCGGTTTTAAGATCAGAAGATGCTAAAGCCCGCAATGTCGGCTCTATCGGCGATTTCGATATTTGGGTCTATAACGACACTTATATTAATGATGCCGGAGTTACGACCAAGTTGTTGCCTGAGAAGACAGTTCTACTTGGTTCTCGTGAGGGATTGGAGGGAACACGTTGCTATGGAGCTATCCATGACGAGAAAGCTAACTGGACGGCTAACCGCTACTTTACCAAGTCTTGGTTAGAGGAAGACCCGAGTGTGCGGTGGCTTTTGTTGCAATCTGCGCCTTTGGTTGTTCCTTATCGTCCGAACGCTTCTATGTGTGTAACCGTTGGTTAAGGAGGGATTATGAAAATTAAAGCTTTGATAACCCTTGCAGTTGGCAAACAAAAAGATGTGCCACCGGGGAAAATCTATGATGTTAGCGACAGCGAAGCTAAACGGCTGATTGCATTGGGATTTGCCGAACCGGTTAAAAAATCCCAAGCGCAAGAACCGGCAAACAGCAATCAATCTGATGAGAAAGGACAGGAAGATGGTTCTTCCTCTGGAAAAAGCGGTTAACAGCCTGTTTAGCCGAATGGGGCGGATAGGAAATTACAAGGGACGGCAAGTCCTTTTTTTATTATCTGCCCCTGATGAGGTGGTGGGGATTGGGTTTGTCAAAGCACAAACTCCAACCGCCAAACTTCAGCTGAGGGTTTCTGATGCACCGGAATTACAGGTCGGTGACGACATAATGGCGGATAACCGAGTGTTTCATATTTCATCTGAGCCAATGAAAGAGATCCATAACCTGATTTGGACGGTGGATTTATGCGTTTGAGAACGACAATAGAGGGAAAACTCTCTGAATTTTTGGAAGTGGAATATAAAAAAGGTGCGGATGCCGTAACAAGAGGCATAACCAATGCAACTGATGGCTTAAAGAATGCCATGCGGTCACAGGTTAAGTCGTCCGGTTTAAGCAACCGGCTTGCTAACACTTGGCGGGGAAATGTTTATCCGAAAGGCAAAAAGAGCTTTTCCGCCGCCGGTGTGGTTTATTCCAAAGCTCCGAAAATTATGGCCGGATTTGAATATCAAACCGTTATTCGTGGCAAAAATGTTTTTTGGCTTGCGATACCGACCGAGGCCATTCCCAAACGGGCGTTAGGTAAAAAAATGACACCGGCAGTCTATGAAAAAGCCAGAGGGATCAAGCTCCGCCTTGTTTACCGATTACACGGCGCATCGCTTTTGGTACATGAGCGCAAAAAGAAGTCAATCATCGCGTTTTGGCTAGTTCCACAGGTCAAAATGCCGAAATTGATACATTTTCAAACAGAGGGAGAGAAATGGTTGAGTCGCTTACCAACCTTGATTTTACAGAATTGGAAAGATGATGAGTGATTATGCAGGTACTGGAACAAAAAATTGTAATACGTTATTTATCAAAATATTAAATATATTCATAGTTACCTCCTTTATTAAAAATTTGCCTAAAGACAATAAAATATTTTGGAAGAGGTCTCTTAATAATTTAATTAGATTTTCAACAACCCAGCCCTTACACAGGTCTAATACCTGCAGAATCACTCTCCCTCTTAGTAGTAAATAAAATATAGAAAGTCAATATAAATGAGTAAACGAGAGCAGATTTTACAGGCCTTATTTGAGAAATTGCAAACATTAGAAAATATCCCTATCAAACGCAATGAAACTATACCTCAAGTTATTCCTGAAACCGAAATTGTGATGTTGCGCGATGGTAAACAAGGTGAGCCGGAAATTATTTTGTCGCCGCCGATGTGTATTTTTAAGCATGAAGCGGAGGTGGAAGTTATCGTGCAAGCGGTAAAACCGGAAGACCGAGATAAAAAACTTGATGAAATTTTGGTGCAAATCGGCGTGTTGCTGTCGTCTGATGTTACGCTACGCGGGCTGACAGACTACGTTTATCCCAAGCCACCTGAGATTTTAGAAGAGTTTATCGAGGGCGCACCAACCATGAAAGCGGCAGTTATCCCGATTATTTTAGAATATTCAACCACAAACGTCTTATATTGACTTTTAAAGTTAAATGTGCTTTATAAATATGCAATAAAACTATAGAGAATGGGTATGATAAAACTAAAAAAGTTTTTAGAAAAATATAAAGATATAACCGATTGGACAATTATCAGCGATTATTGTTTAAATGATGCATCAAAAAAAGATACATTTGTTTTTACATTGTGTCCGTTAAATTTTATAAAAGATATTGATTCTTGTTTTAATAATGTTTTTGATCTTAAACACGTACATGAAATAGCAGATAAAGCTATAACAATTTTGAAACAATCCTATTGTTTTACCATTGCCTTAGTTTTTGACAATAAAAAAGCTAAAGATACTTTTGTTAAAAATAAAGTCCAAAATATAAAAGAATATTTTATTAAATCTTTTGAAAATTCAAATACAGAATGTAAGACACAGATAATTAGAAAATTAAATGAGAAACAAAATAGAAATTCTTTATTAAATAATATTTATATAATAGCTTATTCACTGGCGTATATAACAGAGATTATGTGCCTTAAAACTAAGGTAAATAAATTGGTGTGGTTGCCTGACAGAGATGAAACATATATATTCAACCATAATATGTTAAAAGAATTCATAAGGAACAAATTTAATATTCCTTATGAAAGAAAAATATATTTTGGTTGTCCAAGCCAAAGTGATGATGATACGTTTTCTAATGTGATTCGTTTTGCTGACTATATGTGTGGAGCTTTATCATCCATATATTCAACAAAAGATAAACATATAACAATATATGAAAACGTTTTGGCAAATAATGATAATTGTGAGCTCATTTTATATGAACTCCAAAAAGAACATTTGATTTGTAAATTTATAATAGTAAAAAAATAATTCTAAATATCAAGCCTCGCTATGAGGCTTTTTTTATATTTAAACAAAAGGAAAAACTATGAGCAGAGCATACGGCTGGAATGCCAGCCTTTTAATTGCCGAAGAAACCGAGTACGGTGTGTTGCCGGAAAGCGGTTATCGGCAAATACCTTTTATTTCATCATCGTTGGATAGCGAGCAAAGTCTTGTGTCTTCCAATGTCTTGGGGCTTGGGCGCGACCCAACACAGCCGTTTCAAGATGTTATTAATGTAGATGGCGATATGGCTGTGCCGGTGGATATGCGCAACATCGGGGTTTGGTTCAAAGCCATTTTCGGAACGCCAACCACGACTGAAAACGAAGACGGCAGTTATTCGCACGCCTTTGAAAGCGGTAAAATCTCTATTCCAAGCTATTCTTTAGAAGTTGGTTTGCCGGAAGTTCCGCAGTTTATCCGCTTTATGGGCGTTCGTGCGAATAGTATTGCTTTTAACTTCCAACGCTCCGGAGAGGCACAAGTTACGGTCAACCTGATGGCTCAGGGTGAAAGTGGGGCAACCACCACAATCGCAACTGAACCGGAAATTTACGAATACACGCGCGTATCGCAGTTTCAAGGCTTTATCAAAAGCGGTGGCAAGCTGTTGGCAAACATAACCTCGGCGAGTGCGACATACTCCAACAATCTGGAAAAAATTGAAACCATTCGTAACGATGGCAAGGTTGAGGCGATTGATTTGGGCGTAGCAAGCCTTTCCGGTAGTATTTCGGCACGTTATGGCGACAATGAGCTGTTGGATAAAGCCCGTGCCGGTACGCCGGTTGATGTCGAGCTTGGTTATCAGCTTTCGGATGGTTTGAAACTCGTGATTACCTGCCATGAGGTCTATTTGCCAAAGCCCAAACGGTCGATTGACGGCCCCGGCGGTATTGAATGTAGTTATGATTTTCAAGGCGCAAAAGAGCAAACGCTTGGCAAAATGATGACTGTAACCCTTGTTAATGATGTAGAGGGATATTAAAAATGTTACGATTAAAAATTCAAAAAGAGCCATATTGGCTGGAACTTGGTTATGGCGTAAGAGTTAAGGTTAGACCTTGCACTTCCGCCGTTTTTTATGAGGCTAAGGCTTATATGAACAGCAAACTGGCAGAATTGGCAAAAGCTTATCAAGCCAACAAAGCGGCCGGAATTACTAATGATACGGCGGTGGATATTGAGAATCCGGTTAAACGAGAGGCTTTAGCTGATAAATTCCTGCTGATAGGTTTAGGCATTGCCGGTATTTTAGAATGGGACGGCGTGATGGAAGCCGATGAGGATAAGCCTGCACCGTTGGTAGAAAGCAAGATTGACGAGCTGTTTTCAAACTTTTGGGCGGTGGCTGAGAACTTCCGCCATCAATATTGCGGCTTGCAAGAAATTTTGGCGGCAGAAAAAAACGCCTCTTCGCCCGCACCAAGTGGCACTTTGGAGACGGGCGAACCTACTGCAACGGATGCGGAGGAACACAAAGCCTCTGTCCGTTCCACAAGTGCCGATACACCGAAACAACCTTAGAAACCGATGTCGGCTATCAGGCTTGGGAGATTTTACTCAAACTTCCTAAGCCTGATTTAGCCTTGGCGCTGACTATCGCCCAAAGCCTCGGTTTTGATATGGATATGATGAGCGAGCTGTTGCCTGTGGGGATATTTGCTATTTTAGGAAGTCAAGAAACGAATGGGTGCGGTTAAGAATTTAAGCATACGCCTTGCGGCGGTGGGCGGGGATAAAGTCCGGCAAGAGTTTAAGAGCCTTGGGGCGGATGGCGATAAGGCTTTTCGGCGGATTATCCAAGTTATTACACCGGCCAATGATAACTTGAAAGCCTTGGAATCAACCGCAAGGTCTTTTAATGATGTCATTCGGCAAGGAACGGCTTTGTTTGGGGCTTACCTAGGGTTTCAAGGCTTAAAGAATACTTTTTCGGCCATTTTCTCCGCCAATACTTCTTTCGAACAATTGTCCGGTTCTCTTAAAACCGTTACAGGTTCGACTAAAGGCGCGCAAGAGGCTTTTGCCCTGATTGAGAAGTTTGCGATTGACACACCTTATCAGCTAAACGAAATTGTTGAGGCTTTTATTCGGCTTAAAGCCTTAGGACTTGAACCTTCTGAGGCGGCGTTGACTTCTTACGGTAACACTGCTTCGGCGTTTGGTAAAAACATCAAAGATTTTGTGGACGCAGTTGCGGCGGCAACAGTCGGTGAATTCGAACGTCTCAAAACCTTTGGTATTAAGGCCAGCGTTTTAAATGATGATGTCAGTTTTACCTTTGCCGGAGTTACAACAACCGTCAAGAAAAATGCCGCTGAAATTGAAAAATATCTGCGAACGCTCGGTGATGTCAATTTTGCCGGCGCAATGAACGAGCAGATGAAAACGATGAACGGCGTATTGTCGAATATCGAGGATAGTTTTGAAAAAATCTATCGCGATATTGGTACAAATGGCTTAAATAACGCACTTAAAAATACATTTACTCAATTTAATGAGTTGGTGGAACAAGGTGGAAATGCCGCAAAAACGATTGGACAAACCTTAGCCTTTGCTGTCAATACAGCATCTTCGGCTTTCTTTTTGCTGGCAGAACACGCGGATGTTGCATTGACTTTATTAGGAGTACGGCTTGGTTCGTCAGCGATTTTAGGTGGTATTAACCTTTTGAAAGCCGGTGTCGGTTATCTGCAGGTATCCATGGCCGGGCTTTCTGTGTCGACAAAATCGGCGATTGCCGGTATTACGATGATGAGCCGGGTTTCCAAATTGGCGGCGGTACAGATGGGGATTACCGCGACTGCGGCGGGTTTGTTGAAAGGTGCGTTAGCGTTAATTGGCGGGCCGACAGGTTTGGCGGTGTTAGCCGGAATGGCAATTTATAAACTCGTTGACAGCCACGATGTTGCCAAACGAGCCGCCAACGACCACGCTGAAACCTTGAAAAAGTTGCAAGATGAACTCAAAGCGACAACCGAGGAAGCAACAAAGTTTTCGGCAGAACAAACTAAAGATATGGCGTTGGCGGAATGGGGATTGAAACTCAAAACCGCCGAGCAAAATATCAAGGATTTGCGGACAGAGCTTAAAAACACCGGCGGCTTATCTTTTACAACGCGGTTTACGCCGAACGCTTTGCTGAAAGATTATGAGATTTATGCCAAGGATTGGGCAGATGTTCTCCGGCAATCCAAGATTGATTTGGAGCAATATGAGAAAGAAATCTGGGGATTGGCGGCAAATTATCCTGATTTCCAGCCACAGGCACAGGAAGTTCAGAATAAAATTCTGCTTTTGAAAGCGGCACAAAAAGATGCTTTGATGGCAAGAGATGAGTTAAAATATCTTGAAAACCCTGAACTGCGTCCGAAAGTCGAGGCGGAAATTGAGACAAGCGTTACGCCAACCTCCAGTATTGATTCTGATAAATATAAAAAAATATTGAGGATATTAAGCAAAAGGTTTTGGAGCTGAAATCCCCCTACGAACAGGCGATGGCCAAAGCCAACGAGTGGCGGGAGAATGCTCTTAGCAATCTCAATGCCAGTTCGGAGGATTACCAAATCTATAAGGAGCAAATCAACCAAGTTTACGACAATATGGTCAAAAAAGCTGACGAAGCGGCTTTGAAATCTTCAAAATCTTTGGAGGATGGCTTTAAGTGTGGGTTTGTTAATCTGCAAGAGGAGTTGAGTGACTTTGCAAGCCTTTCCGAAAGTGCCGTCAAACATGCCTTTAACAATATGGAAAATGTTTTGGCTGATTTTGTGGCTACAGGCAAAGCTAATATTGCTGACTTAGTGCAGTCGATTGTAAGCGATTTTGCAAAAATTGCTATCCGGCAGTCTATCACGCAACCCTTAATGTCAGGTTTAAGCTCTTATTTTGGTTTTGCAACGGCGCACACTGGCGGAATTGTCGGCGCTGACAGTTTGGCGACAAAATCCGCTAGTTCTTTGGCTTTTATTGGCGCGCCACGATTTCATAGTGGTGGTATTGTTGGCGATGAAGTGCCGATTATTGCTAAACGCGGCGAAGGTGTTTTTACGCGTGAACAAATGAAAGCCTTGGGAGATAATGGAAAAGCCCCTGTTTATGTGGATATTAACGTGCATAACAACGCCCCGAATACTCAAGCGCGTGCAACCTCAAGCCGAGATAACAGCGGTAATGTGAGTATTGACGTGATTGTCGAGCAAATTGAGGGCGCGATTGGCAAAAATATCAGCAAAGGCGAAGGCTTGTCGCCGATTTTGGAACAACGATACGCGCTTAACCCTGCATACGGGAGCTACCGATGACAATAAAATTCCCAGAAAGATTGCCTTATCCAACGGTTGAGAGTTATTCCATTCGCCCCGATGAGGCGATTATCCGTACGGATATGGAATCCGGACCCGCAAGGCAACGGCGCAGATATACGCAAACACCATCTAAAATTACGGTGCGATGGGTTATGTCTCCGGAGCAGTTCTGTCTTTTTGAGGCGTGGTACAAATACTACGGCAAAGAGGGGGCGGAGTGGTTTTCCATCAATCTGTTGGGCGGAATTGGCTTAACCGAACAGGACGCGCGCTTTACACAGCAGTTTGAGGCAAGCCTTATTGCCGGAAGACTTTGGCAAATCACGTCAGAACTTGAAATCAGGGACAGACCAACCATTACCGAAGACGCGTTGCAAATCATTATGGATTCCGACTTCCAAAAGTTGGAACTCACGGTTGATAAATTGCACCGCTTTGTTCATTACACCTGTCCGCACGATTTAAATTAAGGAGCTATAATGCCAAATATGCAAGAAAGATTAAACGCCGCGGTGGACAGAGCCGAGGTGGATACCGGTCTATTGCACGAAGTTGTGCATGGCTCTGTCTCAACTGAGGTTGATACCGAGAGCGGTAAAGTCCCAAGTGTCGCAAAAGCCATTAATGATATTCAGATAATTGTTGATGCAGATGCCAAGATTTTACACGACATCACGCATGGCGACAGCACAACCGTTGTAATTACCGAAAACGGTGAAGTGCCGAGTACCGCCAAAACTGTCCAAGATATTCGCAACTATATTCAAAACGGCACGGATGATTTGGTTCTAAAAGCAGAAAATGCGGCACAACAAGCTAAAGATTGGGCCATTAAAACTGATGGCGCTGTTGAAGAATTTGACTATTCTTCTAAACATTATGCTGAAGCCGCCGCGGAAATTGCAGGTAGAATGGATAAAAAAGCTGATACGTTGGCTGGTTATGGCATTTTAGACGGCGTGGCATACGAGCCGATTATCGATGACAAGATTGCGTTAACACTCATTTATCCAGACACAATGACATATAGCGTGATTAAATAATTTATTAATTTTGAAAGAAAAAACTATGACAGACAAACATATTTATATAAAAGACAGTAACGGCAACAAGCTATATCCTGTTACCAAATCAAGCCTTGTTTTGAATGATAATGGAGAAAGTTTAGGTGGAATTGAAACAGGCGCACAAGTCAATAAAATTGAGAAAATTAAGGTTAATGGTGTAGAGCTGGAAATCAAATCCAAAGAAGTGGATATTAATATTCCGAGCGTTCCTGTTTATTCTCTATCCAAATCTGAAACCGCAGATAATGGATATTCCGCAACTTATCAATTAACGAAAGATGGCACACCTGTCGGTGACAAAATCAATATTACCAAGGATATGGTTGTGCAATCAGGTACAGTTCAAACAGTTGTAACTGATAATATGCCGGTTGAGGGCTATAAAGCAGGCGATAAGTATATCGATTTATTACTTGCAAATACTGATGACGAACATATTTATATTTTGGTCAGTGATTTAGTCGATGTATATTCCGCCGGTAACGGAATCATTATTAGCGGTAATTCTGTTGCGGTTGATACAAGTGTTGTAGCATTAAAAGGCGAAAGTTATACAAAATCAGAAGCAGATAATCGCTATCTTCAGGAACACCAAGATATTTCAGGTAAAGCTGACAAAGCAACAACATTAGCAGGATATGGCATAACAGACGCCTTATCTTATGAAGAAATTGCATAATTATTTAATAAAAAATGATTAAGGGGCGTAAAACCGCCCTTTTTTTGTATGGAGTGATGATGAGTACAAAAGAAGTTACAGCAATTAAGGTTTTATTAAAAAACAGCCGAGGGGAATATCTTATCCCATATACTGAAGAAAAATTCGATATTGATGCACATACAGAAAATGTTTCTAACCCTCATAATGTTACAAAAGCTCAGGTTGGATTGAGTAATGTCGATAATACTTCAGATATCAATAAACCAGTATCTACGGCACAAAAATCTTATGTCGATAATTTTCAACCACCAATTACAGCTTTGACGGTCACATCCGGAACAGTCTCTTTGGCTGTTAACAAGATTTACACCTTATCTATTTCTGGAGCAACAACATTTTCATTACCAACACCAAACAATAAAAATGTATTTAATCAAATTAAAGTAATGCTTAAAGTTACAGGAATGCCGACAATTAATTGGGGAACAACAAACTTCTTCAATAATGAAACTCCAGAGATTAAAGCAGGTAACTACGATGTGTATTTCGACTATGACAACCTCATGAGTGCTTGGGTTGTTGGAACAATGAGCAAAGGAAAAGCAAGTTAATGAGAGAGTTATTGAGTGAGAAGATGATTGGAGCTGAAGTTTCTCCATACACTCTAAATCAAGTTGTTTTTGAAAAATCAGCTCCCGGTAAATATACTATTAATATCGATAAAGGTATTTTTGAAGTTTCTATTTGTGGTGCAGGTGTCGGTGGGGGAGGATCAGCTACTTCCCATTCTTGGTTTGGTTCTAACGGTGGATCGGGTGCTGCGTTTAAAGGACTTATTAAGTTTGCTAAAACAACTTTAAAAATTACGATTGGTAAAGGTGGAGCGGGAGGTTTAGCATCAGGTAAAAATACAAGTGCTGGCACTAACGGTTTGTTATCTAGCATTTTTCAAGGCTCCACAAACATCATTAGTGCAGGAGCTGGAAATGGAAGATACGGAACTGGAAATGGTGCAGGAACTAATAATGGAAATGGAGGTACTTTAACAATTGGTAATGCTGACAGTGTTTCCGAGATTATTAAAAGTAATGGTGTCAAATCTTCTACAGTTTCTATTTTAGGAAACGGATATGGTGCAGGTGGCGCATACCGCGCCTCAAACAGTGGAACAAATGGACAGAACGGATATGTAAAAATTTTATTTAAAAGGAGCAAATAATGTCTGTTATTCTAAATAAATTTGAGACTCAGCAAGTGTTCTCCTTCATAACTTTTATATTAAATACAATATGTTATCAAAATACCTCAATGCAAGAGATGTAAAATGATGAATTTATGGAGTAAAAATTTACAGATATCAAAAATTTTATCTTTTGAAGCAATCAGCTTTAACGCATCATCAACCTTACAAACTTGGATTGTTCCATCAGGTATTAAAAAAATCCATATTGATTGTGTAGCCAGTCAGGGGGGAAGATCCGGAGGTTCAGGAGGAAGAGTTGAGTGTGATTTAGCTGTTGAACCCTACCAAACATTATACCTAATGATTGGTTCAATACCTAATGACGAATATACAGCAACATATAATGCCAGTGACATTCGTATTGGTGGAACAGAATACTCTCATCGTGTCATTGTTGCAGGTGGTGGTGGTTCATCATCTAGTCGAAATACCATTGGCGGCGCGGGTGGAGGTTTAATCGGTGGCGATGGTGGAAAAGGATATGGAGCTTCTTCTATGGGAAAAGGTGGAACACCTTCGTCTGGTGGTAATGGTGGAGCAGGAACTCCTGTATCTGTTGGTCACCACCACGATGGTCTTGCTGGAAAATTAGCTCTCGGTGGTAATGGGAGCATTTGCGGATATGAAGGAAATTCGGGTGCTGGCGGAGCCGGTTACTACGGAGGTGGCTCGGGTGCAGGAGATTGGAATAAAAATGGAGCCTATGTTGCCGGAGGGGGCGGAGGCTCTTCTTTTGCAGATTCTCTTCTTTGTTCAAATGTTGTACACACACAAGGCTTTCATTCTGGCACAGGATATATAACAATTTCGATGGTCAAGAAGTGATGAGGAATAAATATGACAGACAATACTTTATCGGAAGCCTTAAAAGAGGCGTATGCTTCAGCTCCCTCTAACGTTGTTTTATTGCATACATTGGAATTGCGGCACCCATCTTTTAAGGATGACAATGGCAATTTAACTGCTATTCGGGTAGTGCGCGATAATGTTAATCATATCTGCACACTTGAAGATACTGCGCCGCTTGATGCAGGCAAAGCGGTAGAATTTATCGCAATGGGGTTTGATTTAGAGCTTCCGCCGGTGGAGGCAATCCCAACCCCTGAAATCACGCTCTCGCTTGATAATGTAACAACTGAGATTATTGCTTATCTTGACCGAGCGGTGGAAACGCAAGAGATGATTGAGATGACATATCGACCGTATTTATCAAATGATTTGAGCTGCCCACAGATGAACCCGCCCATCACACTAGTAATTACAGATATTACAGCTGACATCTTTAAAATATCGGCAACGGCAAGAATGATGGATATTGGCAATAAGTCCTTTCCTGCTGAAAACTACACCGTCAAAAAATATCCGGGGTTGAGTAGATAGTTTTGGTATGCTCTTGCGAATTTGAAATTTAACACCTATATATAAACTAAAGTTTTAGTTTAACAATATAAATAAAGGAAACAAATATGCTTTCATCAATAATTGAAAAAATTTCTTCAGAAGATTCTAATGTATCGACTTTTTTTGTTGAAGCACGCAAATTTTGGAATAACTTTTTTGACCAGAATGCAGCAAAATCAGAAGCCGATTTATCCAAATGTTTGGGAGATGCACAATTTAATTTTAAATTATTACTCCCTGACAGTGAGTATTATTTCGCAAAAGAGATGATGGCTCTAACAGCTATTGCATCTATTCATGACAAAGTTTCTAATGAAGGCTTTTTTAAAGATGCTGACGGAAACTTTTTTCACCCAAAAGAAGTTGAATTAGCTAAAAAAACATTAAGAGCTTTTGCGTATAGCCATGTATCAGGGGAAGTTAAAAGCCAACTGAATGCTATAGCTGAAGCTTATGGATTAGAAAAAGACAAAAAATATGAATCTCAGCCTGCTCATTCTTAATAAAAGATGATGCAGTTATTTTGCCCTGCTTCGGCGGAAATTTTTATTGCCTAAAATAGGAAACGCGATGCCTCATTTTGCAAATACATAGGTCGCCCGTGGGTGGCAGGTGCGCCTGCCAATCTTGAAAAAGTCGCTTTACAGCGGCTTTTTTTTTATAAATCATCATTTATTCTGTTTGACTTTAGCCTGTGTTTTTTTATTGATATTTATAATGCGAATTTATCAATCTAAATTATGAGATTTTAAGTCTAGATTTTGCAATTGCATATCCTGAAATAATACTATGCTATTATTTTTGCAGCAGTCCTCATTGGATTGGGCGCTGTTGCCATTATATTTATTCCAGACAGCCGTGAAATATTCCATATGTAACAACAGAAAAGAGGATAACAGAAAATGTTTCAAAAAAATGATATGAGCTTTATCAATGTTGTGGCTATCGGCATCGGTTCCATTGTCGGTGCGGGAATTTTCGCCTTGCTCGGCCAGGTCATTCTGATTTCCCGGCTCTGGACTTACGCGTCTTTTCTGATTGCGGGGATTGCCGCCATGTTTTCCGGTTACTCTTATGCGAAACTTTCGGCTAAATTCCCGGTTTCGGGCGGACTGACCGACTTTTTCCATATTGCTTACAAAAACCGCTGGTTATCAGGCGGTTTGACCATCCTTTATATGCTGACTTCGGCAATCTCAATTTCAATGATGGCCAAATCGTTCGGAATTTACGCCGCCCATCTGGCAGGAAGCGCTTTTCCGCAACAACTGACCATAAATACTGCCGCCGTTATCCTGATTGCGGCGATGTCTTTTCTGAATATGCTCGGCGCGCAGGATTCCAGCCGGACCGAAACGGTTTTAGTCGCTTTAAAACTTTTGATTTTGACGGCACTGTTTGCCGCCGGCCTGTGGTTTTACGATACGGCCCATACGGCGCCGCTGCCGATTCCTGATGCCAAAAGCTTCTGGGGAGGCATCGGCGTTACCTTTTTCGCTTATGCCGGATACGGCGTTATTACAAATGCAGCGGGAGATGTCAAAAATCCGCAGCGGACAATTCCTCTGGCCATTTACACGACGCTGCTTATCGTCATGGCGCTGTACTGCGGGCTGGCTTTTGTCGTTCTTCATTATGTCGATATGCACCAGCTGACCAGCAATCCTAACGTTGCCGTCGCCACGGCGGCGAAAGAACTTTTAGGCACGGCGGGTTTCGGGCTGATTTACCTGACGATATTCATTGCCTACGCAACCGGAATCAACGCAACGTATTTCAGCATTTTCCGTATTTCGCGCGCTTTGGCCGAAGACAAGGAACTTCCCGCTTTTTATCATCAAAAATTCTGGCGCTTCGGCACGAAAGGAAACCTTTTCACAACGGTACTCATCATTTTGGCAACCGTACTTTTTGACTTCAATGCAATAGTCAACCTCTCAAGCGGCGCTTTTCTGGTCTGTTATCTTGCCGTTTTTGCCGCTGCCTGGCTGCTGCGCAAAAGGATTGGCGCATCTTCGGCAGTCATCGGCACGGGCTTCCTGCTGATGCTGTTTATTTTTGCGGCCTTTATGTATAATATCTTCTGGTAGCCAGCTTTCGCTAATCAGTCATTTCTGGCGCGGGACTTCAGCAAAACCGCCGTTTCAAACGCCTTGTTTCCGGAATGCGCAGGATTTGAAACATATGTGGAATGCGCACTTTCCGGCGTTTGGGAAGATGAACCGGCGGCTGCGGGAGAGGAAATGTTGTCCGGGGTACGGAGCGGCGCATCGGCGGGAGTATGAGGCGCATACGCACCGTCTGAATCCCGGAAAGAAGGCGAAATGCCCGCATTGTCCCGTTCAGCACGTCCATCTGTCCGAGTCAGAGAGCCGTTTTGATTTTCTTCCCGCATTTTTTCCAAATTCCGGCGTTCCGTTTCCAAGTGTTTTTTCCGTTCTTCCAGCCGTTTCAGCTTTTCTTCAATTTCCCGGCGCTTGCGGATATCTTTTTCATGGCGGTGCTGCTCTTCCAGCAGGCGGCGTTCCTCGGCCATTTTTTGCTTTTGCTCTTCTATCCAGCGCATACGGGCTTCAAACTTCCGATGCCGTTCCAACGCTTCAGCCTGAATTGCGGCAAATTCTGCAGCGTCTTCAGCTAATTCCTTCGCTTCGGCCGCCTTTTCCTTTTTTTCGTTCAGACGCTTGTGTTTGGAAATCTTATCAGCGGCATTTTCCAAAATATCGGATATTTTGCCGAACACACGCACCATTTCGTCCTGCGACAGATTGCTGTATTTCATGACCTTTTCCATGGCATTGCGCGCCAGAGGGCCGTAATTCTGCCCCAGCAAATCCAATGCCTTTTCATTTTCGCCGTTGCGCAGCAGCAAACTGACCTTATCGGTTATGACACTGCCCTGTTTGATGTTTTCAATACTCATGGCTGTTCCCTCCGTTTATTCTACCGGCCGGCCTTTCCTGCCATTTCAAGATGCTGCGCCGACCGGAGCGCCTGCTTTTCTTTCTGTTCGCGGGTCAGCTTTGCTTCTATGCACAGTTCGGCAAATTTTTGACTGGCTTCCATATCTTTGGACAGGGAGATATTTACTTTCGGACCGTAGCGGTTAAAATTGACGCCGTTTCTCTGTTCATAATCGCAGGCAGGATTATGCCGGTTGTTTATGACACAGGTATGGCCGTGAATTATCCCCTGGTTGTCCTTTGGCAGGCGACGGCCGCTGAATTCGTCAACCCGGTTGTCGATGCTGATGGTCGTTCCCGGCGGAAGCCTGCGGATAAAGTCGTTCATTTCCTGATTTTCCGCCGTTTTGTTTTCTTTCCGCCCAACACGGGAATAAGCTTTGTTTTCTATTGATACCGTCGTAAACTGTCCGCTTTTTTCCAACGGGATATAGACGTTGCAGCCGGAGTTGCTTCGGCCGGCACCGGGTTCTTTCTGCGGCCAGTCGGGATTATTGCCGGACAGGATTTCGCCCATTCCGGCACGCCCGAAAATATTTTGGACGCCAAGCGTACATTTGCCGACGGTTTCATCTTTTATATTGCCGGCGGCACGCGCCAGTTTCCGATTGGTTTCTCCGGGAGAAAGCTCATGCAGCAACGCAGGGTTGTTATCCACAACCGCCTGAATATCCGCCTTGGTTACGCCGGTTTTCTGCATCAGCTCAGCCAAAGGCATATTTCCGGTAACTGATGCGCCCATTGCCTGGCGATAAATTTCTGCCGCTTTCTGCTGCGTGTTTTCCTCCACCCACGGTATTTCCCGCAAATTTCCGGCCACTTCGTTCCAATCAACGAATGTCCGCTCCCCGGCATCCGGGCGCAGCGGGGAAACAATTTGCTTTTCGGCTTCAGAACGTTTTTTCATTTCCGATATTTTCAGTTTATTTTCCAGCCGGCGGCTGCCTTCGTTCAGGCTCTGTTCAAACGGAGAAGCGCCGAGAGAGGCATTTTGTTCCGGCAAAGGGGCGGAGCTGCCGCCAACGCCCAGCGCAACGGCACCATAGACCCACCAGCGTCCGGCCAATTTTTTTATTTTTGCCCACGCTGCCGCGGCATCCTGCTTCATGCCTTTTTTGATGTCTTCACGCGATACGGACATTGCATCCTCCCTGCTCCGTTCAGGCTGTTTTACATAAATTATCTTACCATATTTTAAGGCGGTTGTAAAGCATTTTCGGCAACGGGATATGTCTGTCGCCGTCCAAACAAAAGGCGGGAAAAGGCGACGGGCGGGAAGAAAAACTTTTGGGCGAAGCCTGCGGCGAAACCCGACGGCGCGGCCGGCTGCCGGAAAGTTTACCACTGCCCGTAAAACGAAGCGTTTTTATCCTGCGTATATACCGTCTTGTCCGGCGGATAATTGTAATAAACATACTCGACGTTTGCCAAATCCCGCCCGTAGGGATTATACGACTGAAGCACCCGCCTGTCCAGATACTGCGGAAAAACCTGGCGCAGCGTATTATCCAAACCGCGGGAAAAATCGTTGCCGAACGACGGCGAGGTTATAACATTGGCGACCATTATGCCGTTCGGTTTCAGGCGTTCCTTTACCATACGGAAAAAATCCGCGGTAACAAAATTCATCGGAATGCTGCGAACAGCCGAAAAAACATCGACAACAATCAAATCATACTTCTGCCTGGCATTTAGCATAAAAAGGTATGCGTCTTCAGCTATGAACTTCTGATTTTCAGGCAATGGGCGCTGCAAAAATTTTTGTTCGGCAATGTTTTTCAGGTCTTTGTCTATATCCAAAAAGGTATAATTATGAAAGCGGTCGCCAAGGCCTATCGTAAATCCGCCGGCGCCGAGAACCAAAATGTCCCGCGGAAAATCCTGCGGCAGCGGGGCGATAAACGTTTCGTTGATAAAACGGACGTAGTCAAACATCAGTTCCTTCCGCACTGAAATTTTAGAAGAAAAAGAACCGTTTATACGCATAATTTCAGACAACGCTTTACCTTTTTCAACATCTGCCGGTTCAATTTCTATGCGCGATACGGCATCGTCCTTAACCAGAGTACTCTGCGGATTCATCAGTTTTTCGCTGTTGACGGAAAAGGCAAAGGCCAGCAGCATTATCGACAACACGGTTGTTTCTGTCCGGCGGCGGCGGGAAGACAGCAAAAAGGCCGCGACAGCAGCAAGAAAAACCAACGCGACAACGGTTGCGGAAACGCCTATTAACGGCATCAGCACCAGCGTCGTCAGCATTGAACCGAGAACGCTGCCTATGGTATCCACAGCCATAAAGCGCCCGGTATAGTCCGTATCGTAACGGTGCAGCATCCGCCCGATAACCGAGGTTATAAAACCAAGGCACACCGACGGGAAAGCGAGAAATACAGCCGAGAAAGCAAAAACAAAACCAAGTGTCGAACGCACTCCCGCGGCATACAGAAGATAAAAATAAATTTCAATCAGATAATAAGAACAGGCAATTATATACCAGACAACCAGAACGGCGGCAAGGCTTTCCATAATGCGGCGGACGGAGCGTCCGGAAACGCGAGGCATACGGCTACAGCTGCCGGAAGACAGCCCCTGAACAGGCGCCGGGCAACGGAAAAGGCGTAAAGGGCAACCGGAAAAATGCACGACGGAGCCGATGTAATACCCCACGGACAAAAACAGCAAGATAAAAGTAATGACAACCGACGTTATCAACGTATTGGAACCGACAAAATTTATCAGCTGGCGCAAAACGAGCAGTTCAAACGACATACTGGTATATCCCAGCAAAAAGACGACGGCTAAAAGCGTATATTTCAGTCTGACTGTCATTTTATTACTCCTGATACAAAAAAATCTCCGCAGTCTGCCCTGCGGAGATTTCTATAGCATACGCGGCTTAATTATTTGTTAAATTCAAGCCCGTCTTTGCCGACATCGACTTTGACCGCCGAATTGTCATGGATTTCATCGGCGAGCAAAGCATAGGCCAGTTTGTTTTCCAGTTCCCGTTTTAGCAGCCGTTTCAACGGGCGGGCGCCGTAGACTTCGTCATAGCCGTTGTCAACAATCCAGGCATCGGCTTCCGGCGTCAGCTGCAGCTTAATGCCACGGTCGGCCAGACGCTTCTCTATGTTTGCCAGCGCAAGTGCCGCAATCGCCCTGATATTGTCCTTGGTCAGGCGTTTGAAGACAACAATATCGTCAATACGGTTGATAAATTCGGGGCGGAACGTCCGGCGCAGGGTTTCCAGTACCTTTTCCTTCTGCTCTTCCGCCGACAGCGACGTATCGGTCAGGTACGCGGCGCCGAGGTTCGAGGTCATAATGATAATCGTGTTTTTGAAATCCACGGTACGCCCCTTGCCGTCGGTCAGGCGGCCGTCGTCCAGCACCTGCAGCAGGATGTTGAAAACATCGGGGTGCGCTTTTTCCACTTCGTCAAACAGGATAACCTGATACGGACGGCGGCGGACGCTCTCGGTCAGGATACCGCCCTCTTCATAGCCGACATATCCCGGAGGAGAACCGATTAAACGGGCGACGGAATGCTTTTCCATATACTCCGACATATCCACGCGCAGCATGGCGTTTTCGTCGTTAAACAGAAATTCGGCCAGGCTTTTACTCAACTCGGTTTTGCCGACGCCGGTCGGCCCCAGAAACAGAAACGACCCAATCGGCTGGTTCGGGTTGGAAATGCCGGAACGCGAGCGGCGCACTGCATTGGCGACGGCTTCCACCGCCTCATCCTGCCCGACGACGCGTTTTTTCAGATAATCCTCCAAATGCAGCAGCTTTTCGCGTTCGGATGACAGCATTTTGTCAGTCGGAATGCCGGTCCATTTGGAAACGACTTTGGCGATGTCTTCGGGCTGCACGGTCTGCTGTTCGGTCTTTTTCGTGCTTTTTTCCAACTCTGCCAGTTCCGCGTTCAACTTCGGGATAATGCCGTACTGCAACTCCCCGGCGCGCTCGTACTGCCCGTTGCGCTCGGCAATCTGCGCCTCACTTCTGGCTTTGTCCAGCCGGTCCTTGATTTCGGTAATGTGCTGCAGGTTCTGTTTCTCCTGCCGCCACTTGGCGTCCAGCGTGCGCGCCTGCTCTTCCAGATTGGCGAGTTCTTTTTCCACATCGGCAAGGCGGGATTTGGAATTGTCATCGGTTTCCTTTTTCAGCGCTTCCTTTTCTATTTTCAGCTGCAAAACCTTCCGGTCGAGCGTATCCAGTTCCTCGGGCTTGGAATCGACGGCCATGCGCAGCGAAGATGCGGCTTCGTCCATCAGGTCAATCGCCTTGTCCGGCATATAACGGTCGGCGATGTAACGGTTGGCCAGCGTGGCGGCGGCAATCAGCGCCGCGTCGGAAATCCGCACGCCGTGGTGCAATTCAAACTTTTCCTTTATGCCGCGGAGAATGGTGATTGTTTCTTCCACGTCCGGCTCGTCAACATAAACCGGCTGGAAACGGCGCGCCAGGGCGGCGTCTTTTTCCACATATTTCTTATATTCGTTCAGCGTGGTCGCACCGACACAGTGCAGTTCGCCCCTTGCCAGCGCCGGCTTTAAGAGGTTGGAAGCGTCCATTGAGCCTTCGTTGGCTCCGGCGCCGACAATCGTGTGCATCTCGTCAATAAACAGGATAACGGTTCCGGCGGCTTCTTCCACTTCCTTTAAGACCGATTTCAGGCGTTCCTCAAACTCGCCGCGGTATTTGGCGCCGGCAATCAGCGCGCCCATATCCAGCGCAAGCAGACGCTTGTGCCGCAGGCTTTCGGGCACGTCGTTGTTAATGATACGCATTGCCAGCCCCTCGACAATCGCGGTTTTACCGACGCCCGGCTCGCCAATCAGCACCGGATTGTTTTTGGTACGGCGGGACAAAACCTGTATGGTGCGGCGGATTTCCGCATCACGGCCGATCACCGGGTCAAGCTTGCCCTCTTTGGCGCGGGCGGTCAGGTCTATGGTAAATTTTTTCAGGCTTTCGAACGTGTCCTCTGCGGTTTCGGAATCGGCCAAACGCCCCTTGCGATAAGCGGCAACCGCCTGATTGAGCTTTACCGGATTGACGCCGGAAGACTTCAGCAGCTCGGACGCCTTGTTGCCCGCCGACTGCGCCAGTACCTGCAACAGGCGTTCCAGCGTTACGAACCTGTCGTTGTTCTTTTCGGCAAAACTCTCCGCCTCCAGCAGCAGGCGGCTCAATTCCTGCGACAGCGAACTCTGCACGTTTTCGCCCGATACGGACGGCAACTTGTCCAGCTCCGAAGCGACGCCGGATTTCAGCACCGGCAGATTGCCGCCGCTTTCGGTTATCAGGTTCTCAATGGTCGGGTCATTCAAATCCAAAATCGTTCCCAGTAGGTGCAAGGGCGTTACGAACTGATTGCCTTTTCTGACGGCAAGGTCTATCGCACCCTTAACCGCTTCCTGGGTTTTTACGGTATATTTATCTATGTTCATTCTATTTCTCCTTTATTGTGTTATGTAGTGCGGAGAACAGGGAAAAATCAAGTGGACGGAAGAAAAAAACGTTATGGCGGCGAAAGATGGGGAAACAGCCGGGCGGAGAAAACGTTATGGCGGCGGAAAAAATGCAACACAAAAAAGCGTCGGACAAGGCCGACGCTTTTAAGAAAGAACGTTTTGCAGAATTTTAGCAGGACAGCAAGCTCTCCGGCAGCAGAACTTTTACAGTGATGAATTTGATATACAAGCGAGCTTCAGCTCTGCTATCTCTTATAGGTTCTCTATAAATCAATTTGACTTTTTTACGCCAAAGCGCTTTTTGTTCTTTAACCAAATTCCAAAATTCTGTTTCGGAAAAATCGCTGCTAGATATATGGAAGACTGCCCCACAATGGAATTGAATATTATACAGCATCTTTCCATCCGGATACATAACCCCCGCATTTATGAACTTATCGTCATAATTTTTATTAAAATAACCATTCGAATACTTCTCACAATAATAAGTAGTATATTCACCATCAGGCGTAAAAAACCAGACCGAATTCTCTTTTAGTTCGTTAGCAAGGTCAGAAAGCGGGCGATAACTCTCTACACTGTAAGGATCATCTTCTCTCTCACGACACCTCAAACCAAATCCAAAACTATAGTAATCAACACCCCCTAACGGAGGCTCAGGATTGAATGAATCACTATCCACTGGTTTCCTATCCTTTTTGCCAACAGTATCCTTGCGAGCAATTATAATACAATAGCCACCCATCTTAGCGAAAATATAAAAATCTCCGCATTCAAACTCGGCACATCTGGTTTGCTCTTCGTCAAACCCGCATATATTCAGAACAACGAAACTCCCTGTAAAATGCAACCGTTTTGAGGTCTGCTTTTGATTTCCGGCAATGTTTTCGCCTGATACAGCAGATATTCTTTCTGAACCTGAGTTTCTTAAAGTGGATTTTGCCAGCAAAATCTCTTCTAACCCCAAATATTCAAAAACTTTGTACCAGTCTTCAAATTTTAGGACCACATCGGAAAGTTCAATCACTGCAAATTGTCTCTTGCGCCAATAGTCTTCAAATCTCGAATCGCACATTTTTCCTTTATCACTAAGAGCGACTTTTTGTGCATCAGCATATTCTACCATATTCGTAATGGCATCTTCAACTGCGGCATTTATATCCGGTTGTCCGGAAACATACATCTTTACAGGTAACCCCAAAAAGCTTTCTTTAGTGCAATTCGTAACGGCATCTTCAACTGCGGCATTTATATTCGGTTGTCCAGAAACATGCCTCTTTTCAGGTAACCCCCAAAAGCTTTCTTTACAACATGCTAATAATTTTAATAAAAACGTTTTTTTCATAATAATAATATTTTAAATTTGACATAAAATTATACTTTACGTCAATCATATTAACATCCATCATTTTTTTGTCAATATTTATTTTGGCATCTGCGCCTTTATGGCGGCGGCACCTGCCGGAGTCAGCAAAATAACGGCATAATCGGCATCAACAAAGAGAGAGCTTTCCGCCGGCCAAGCCGACGCGGCATTTTCAAGAAAGCGGCGCAATTCCGGCGACAGGGAAAAAATCTGCGAACCGCCGTAGAACAGCGGCGACACGGCATAAAAGTTGAACATTCCGGACGGAATATGGCGGACGACAAACGGCGCATTAAGGATATACGGCGCCGGATAGGCATAGGACTCAGCATAGTAACGCGGGCGCAGCGACAGTTCTCCGGCCAGAACCGGCGTTAAAGGCGACGTATGCAGGCGGACAGATTCAATTTTGGCTGATACGCGCTCAACCAGCCTTTCCTCAGCGGTTTTGCCGAACTGCCATACTTTTTGCGCATAGAAATCCTGCCTTACCGACAACAGCAGAAACAGTCCGGCCAGAACCAGCCCGACATTGCGTTGCCAGCGGGAACCCGAAAGCAAAACGGCGGCAGAACCGGCATAAAGGAAATTCAGCCCGTAGAAATTGACCCGCGGCATCCGGGCGACTTCTTCCGGCATGGCGGCAAGGAATGCGCTCAGTACCGTAGCGGCAAGGACAGCAAGCCATAATGCAATTTGCCATAAGGCTGCTGCCGGACGGCGGGTGCCGGCAACCGGAGAACAGGCTTTATCGGCCGGGTAACGGGCGCCGCTTCGGGCAATGGAAACGCCGGCAGCTGTTATAATGAGCAGAAGCCCGCATATTTTCAAGGCAGGGGGAAAGAACGGCAGCGTCGCCCACAACTGGCTTAATACAAGTTCCACCGTCGGCAGCAGGCGGGAAAAGAGTTCCGGCCAAGCCGCCGTCTGTACGTTGTAGTGTCCGGTATACAGAATTCCGACAGCTGCCAACAGTGCCAACAGCATTTTGAACAAAATCAGAGAAAAAATGACGACTGCCAGCGGCAAAACGAGGGGAAACAGGCACGGCAACGGGCCAGGGGCGGAGTGATGCGGCAAATCGGAGGCGGACTGACGCGACGATGAGCAGAAAACGGATTGGCGCGGTGATGAGCCGGGGGCGGGCTGCGGCGGCAAAAGCTCCCTTTTCTGCCCCGAAAGCCGTAAAATACCACGGAAAGCCAGACAGACAAACATCATTTCCATCGCACTGGGATAAACGCCGAGCGCCAGCAAAAAGCAGACAACGGCGGCGGTTCCGGCGGCATATCCCGGCCTTTCCGCCAGCATAAGCCCGCCGACGACAAGCGGTACCGCCGCAAAATTGCCGAGAATGTTTATCGGGAAATACAGCCAGCCGAGTATAAACGGAGCCAGCGCCGGAAGCAATGCCGCCGCCAGCCGGGCAGACGGAACGGCAAGGCGCCAGTATGCAGGAAGCAGCGCCGTACCGGCCGCAAGCAGGGCAAACGCCAACCAGGTGTTAAGCAACGGAAATACCTGGCCGCCAAACAATGCCGCATTAAGAATAAACTTGCCGTAGCGCCCCTCAAACAGCCCGGTATCCCAGCGCAAGACCTGCGTTGTACCTTTAACCCAGTCCCAATCGTGGTTGCCGATAAAGAATGTTGCCTGATAATACAAAAACACCAGATTCAATGCGGCGAAAACAAGCCAAAACAGCTTTACGCCGCCGAATGCCTTTCCGGGCGCCATAATGTTTTCACTCCCTGCCATTCTTCCTCCGGTAATATACATAAAAGGTTTCATCCTTAGACATATCCAAAAGGGCAAAAAAGTGCTGTGAGGGAAAAACTTTCAGGCGAAAACCGCCCTGTTGCCGGATTTTTTCCAGCTTTTCCCGATAAGCCGCATAAAATTCGCCATTAACGACAAAAGCGCGGCGGCGCAACAGTCCGTTTTCCGTTATCCTGCGGGAGTAGCCGTCTTTCCGCCAGTTCCAAGCCCCATAGCCTGCATGATTGTAATACGGATGCAGGGAGACGGTGTTAAACGCCAGCAAAACCATATCCTGCGGGGCAATGTTTTGCTCCTGCATAAAAGCATATACGGCAGGAGCGGCAGAATAAGCCCCGTTACGGTCGCGGATGAACGCGGCAGCGCTCCAAACCAGCTGGACGGCAAAAAATACGGCAATGCCGGCTTTTATGCAGCGGGAATATTTTTGGGACCCGGCATTCTGCCAGAAGATGAATAAAACTGCAAAAATAAGTATGCCGGCATGCCAAGGCTTAAACGGAACGATACACATAAACGATATACAGGGAAACAGCACTACCCAAAAATAACGCCGGAAATGCAGAGCCAGACAGATGCAGGCTGCGAGAAAATACATAATGCCTATGTACAAAACAACGAGATTTTCCGGACGCGGCGCTGCCGAAACGATTACTCCCGTCGTCAGCAGACGGAAAACGTTGCGTACGATAAACAACGGCTGGGCGGCAAAATTATGGACATATTGGTTTGATGGTTCCGGCCACAGCATCCAGACGCTGAAAACGGCAAAAACGGCAAAAACGGCGAACTCTGCCCGAAAACGGCAACCGGCAGACTGAAACGCATCATCGGATACGGCACGGCGTCCCGCACATTCCTCCCACAGCCACAACACCGCCAGAGAGCAAGACAAAACCAACGCATGAGCAGACACAGAGCCGAGAAAAATTAAGGCCAGCAGGCACTGCCAGAGATTAAACCGCCGCTTTTTCCAGGCCAGTGCCGCGGCGACAATCCCCAAAAACAGCAGGCTGTAACTGCGGGCAACAATATTATATTGATAAAAAACATAGTACGTCAGAGGAAACAAGTAACGAACCGCCGCAGAAAACGGCGCTTTGCAGACAAATAAAACGACAGCGGCAAAAACGGGCAATGCCGAAGCCAGAAAAAGCAGGGAATACGGAAGCCCGGCAAACAGCAGCAATTTCAGCCAAAGGTGCCATAAAACAGGCGTTCCCTCTGTCCGCGCAGTTATTGACAACAACTCGACTATTCCTGTATCGCGCGCAATTAAAAACGACTGTGCCTCATCGGCAAACGGTTCGTGGCTAAGTCCCAGGCTGACCGTAAGCGCCAGCCAAGCCAACAGATATAGCGGTATCAATATTTTTTCAAACGGTTTTGTCTGCATCTGCGGCGCCTTTGCTGTTTCACCCGGTTTTGGAGCAACCATACGCGGTCAGGATAATTTTTCCGCTCCGGTTTGTAAAGTGTTTTTACGGATTAATACACGGCAGGCCGAACGTTTTCGTATAATCTGCCGGGCAAAGCAAACACACCGAAAGATGTCCTGCAAACAGCGGAAAACCATGCAAAAAACGCTTCCCCAGACAGGGAAAGCGTTTTTTAAGATTTTTTCTACATGAGAAGGTATCCTCCGGTACTGTGCTTAATGCCAATGCGGATGTCGTAGTAGTTGTCCACAGACGCTACGAGGATTCTTACAGCTTCTTTTTCGACCCATAATATCAGTACCGTAATCATTATAAGCAGAAACATAAAGGCCACAGAAACGGCACCTTCCCCACCTAAAACGGCAGCAATCCCGTCTGTATACACCTTTAGAACCAGCCCGGCCGCTGACCAGACAAAAAAGAAACATGCCAGCACCCGGAAAGCTCCCGTGATTTTACGGTTCAGCCATGAACGCGCTGTTTTTCCCGACAGACACCAAAAAACAATCCCTACGCCAAATATTACACTTGACGCTACAAAAAAGGCGATACTTTTCGGCGACCTCTCTGCCAACTTAAAAAACATCTCCGCCATACTCAGCAGAAATACGGCAAATATGGACAGACGGCAAGCCAACCGTTTCAGATAATCGCCTTTTATCAGCTCTTCATGCAATATTTGAGGAAAACTGCCGTAATACTCGTCTTTCCGGCCGAAAATGCCGAAAATCCGATATAACTTTTCCCGCAGAGGAATTTCTTTCTCAGAATCGGCAACACTCATACGAGCATGCATAATTTCCGCTTCTCTGGCAAATTCGCCGTTTTGATACTGCTTCAGAATAGCTTTTATTCTGGCTTGCATTATCTCTTTTTCAAGTTCTTTAATTGTTTTCATAATCTTATAGTTTACATAATTATTTTCTTTATAGACAAAACGTATCACTTTTTCAGGGAGTTGTCAACAAATTATTATGTTAGCATAATCTGCCTCTCAATATGAAAACCTACGCCCTGTTTTTGAAGGAGATATTTTATCGTCGGGATTTTGGCTGCAAAAACTTTACAATTTTATTCTGCGGCCAATTGCTTTAGTTCACGGCTGATTTCAGACAGTTCGGCGGCGGCGGCGCGCACAACCTCCTGTACGGCCTCTGCTGCCAAAGACTGCTCCGCGGCAGGCTCGTCATCTTCAAAAAAGTCTTTTTGAATTTCGGTTCCGAGAATATCTTTCAGGCTGCGGTTTTTAAACAGTTTCTGCACGCCTTCAATCGTATAGCGCCGTTCATACAGGAGTTCTTTTATAAGAGCCAGAAGCTCAACATCGTCAGGGCGGTAATAACGGCGGGAGCTTTTGGTTTTCATCGGTTTTATCTGGTTGAACTTAGTTTCCCAAAAGCGGAGAACATGCGGGGCGATACCCAAATCTTCCGTTACTTCCGCAATGCTGCGAAATGCCGATTTTGACTTATTGATTCCCATTTTTCTCCCCTTCCGTTAACAAAAGTTCCCGTTAAAAAAGGACGGCAACATTGATATTTCAGTTGAACCGTCCCGGTTAAGTATCTTAATGCACCGAATTTTTGACCCTGCAACCCGTTTTATGGCGATGCAGCCTTTTATCGACCGGGTTACATTCAATCGACGCCGAATTTATCAGCAATGCGGCATCTTATTTGTTTACAGCCATCTTCAAATTCTGCGACGGGCGGAAAGATATAACCGTACGCGGCGTAATTTCCGCTTCTACGCCGGTTTTCGGATTGCGGCCGATGCGGGCATTTTTACGTTTCAGCAAAAATGAGCCGAATGACGAGATTTTGACATCGCGTCCGGCAATCAGCTCGCCTTTTATCTCATCAATGACCATATCCAAGATATCCCCGGCATCTTTGCGGGATAAACCAATTTCCGTACAAATGGTTTCTGCGATATCGGCACGAGTTACAGTTGTCATTTTTCACCTTTCCTAAAAATAAATAATTATCGTTCTGTTTATGGTTAGAGCATAATCCCCGCAAAAGTACAATTCAATACTTCCGTGAAATTATACAGATTAATTTTTCAGATTATTATCAAAACCTTACCAAAAGTCCGCCCCAGGTAAAACCGGCACCCATAGCCGGAATCAGCACCAAATCGCCTTTTTTAATCCTGCCGTTTTCCACAGACTCGGACAATGCCAAAGGAATCGATGCCGCCGAGGTGTTGCCGTGATGGTCTACGGTCACAATCACTTTTTCGGTCGGAATGTCAAGTTTCTGCCCGACGCTGGATATAATGCGGATATTCGCCTGATGCGGCAGCAGCCAGTCTACCTTGTCGGCGGAAACGCCTGCCTGCTCCAAAACATTATTGCAGGCTTCGCACATGGCGCCAACGGCAAACTTAAACACCTCTTTGCCGTTCATACGGATGTATCCCGGAGTCTGGGTCGCAGAAATGCCGCCCGTCGTATACAAATTTTCGTACTGTGTGCCGTCTGCATACACTTTGGTCGCCAAAACGCCCGTATCATTTGCCGTCCCCTCGCCTTCAGCCGCGCGCACAATTACCGCGCCGGCGCCGTCGCCGAACAAAACGCAGGTATTGCGGTCTGTCCAGTCGGTTACTTTGGAGAGGCTCTCTACGCCAATAACGGCGGCAGTCTTTATCTGCCCCAGGCGAATCATATTATCGACCATTGTCATCGCATACACAAAGCCGGAACAAGCCGCGCCGATATCAAAAGCGGGCGTACCGACTTTTACGCCGAGACGGCCGGCAATACGAGCCGCCACTGACGGCGTCGTGTTATCCGGCGTCAATGTCGCGACAACAACCAAATCCAAATCCGCAGCGGTTACGCCGGCATTTTGCATTGCCATTTCCACCGCGTGCATTGCCATATCCGAAGTCAGTTCGCCTTCGGCAACGACATGACGCGAGCGAATCCCGGTACGGGTGCTTATCCATTCGTCATTGGTATCTACCATTTTTGACAAATCGTCATTAGTCAGCACTTTGGCCGGCAGATAATGCCCGCAGCCAATAATCTCGGTTCTAGTACACTTCATAGCAAGCTTCCTGTGAAAGTTCATCCAAATCAATATTTTCCAGTTCGCGGCGGATAGAGCCGACAAAATCCTTGCGGACGAGGCGGGCGGCATTTTCTACCGCAATGGAGAATCCGAACGCGTCGGTTCCGCCATGGCTCTTGACCGACAGGCCGTTTAAGCCGACAAACATAGCCCCGTTATAAAGCCGGGGATCCATGGTCTTTTTCATTTTCCGCATAGCACCGAACATAAACGGCAGTCCGAGTTTGGCAAAAAAAGACTGCTTTACCGACTTTTTGAGGAGATGCATAATCAAATGGCAGGTTCCCTCAACCGACTTCAGCGCGATATTGCCAGAAAAACCGTCGGCAACAACAACGTCCGCCTTGTCATTCGGAATTTCGTGCGGTTCGATATAACCGATAAAATTCAAGTTAAGGTGCGTATTTTTGATGATATGGGCGGCAACGTGGATTTCCCCCTTGCCCTTCATTTCTTCTGCACCGATATTCATCAGCGCGACTCTGGGGCGCTCTATTCCCAGAGCATATTTGGCAAAAATGTTGCCCATAATCGCAAACTCGGCAAGATTGATGCCGTCGCAATCGGTATTGGCACCCAAATCCAGCATAACATAACGCCCGTTGACATGCGGCATAATGCTGACAATAGCGGGACGATGTATTTTCTGTATCGTTTTGAGCAACAATTTGGAAATAGCCATCAACGCCCCCGTATTGCCGGCGGAAACCACTGCCATCGCCTGACCGTTTTTTACGGCTTCGACAGCTTTGTACATGCTGGTTTCGCGGTTGCGGATAACGTGTGACGGCTTATCTTCGTTATGAACAAATTCTTCTGTATGAAAAATCTGACAAACCTCTTTCAATGTCGGAAATTTTGCAATTTCCGCCGTTACTTTCGGCTCGTCCCCATACACCAGAAAGCGGATATCCGGATTTCTTTTGTGTGCCAGAGCCAAGCCTTCTATTACTACTTTGGGGGAATTATCCCCCCCCATAGCATCTATTGATATGACCAGATTACTCTCAGACAAAACCTGCTCCATAAAAATAAATAAAATTAATCAGCCAGTTAATTACTCTTCTTCTTTTTTCTGAGCAATAACTTCCTTACCGTCATACTGTCCGCACTTCGGGCATACGTTATGAGGTCTCTTCAATTCGCCGCAGTTCGGGCATTCATGATACGCATTAGGCGTCAAAGCATCATGAGAACGACGCATATTGCGGCGGGATTGCGATGTTTTTTTCTTTGGTGTAGCCATTTCTTTAAACTCTTTTAATTAAAATTATTTGACACGAAATAACTCCTGCGAACCCGTTCCCGGATTGACACAAGGGTTGCTGGATTAGCTTTTATATAAAAAAAATGTATTTGGCAAGAGTTTTTTTTATATATTTTCCGCTTTTTGCGGGAAAGGCATAGAAATACGAGGTTTTGCAGCCGCCCTCCTCTTGATAACAGGATATCTCCTCATTTTATCGGCTGCCAAAAGTGCCGCCCGGCTATTTTTTTAATTTGGAAAGAATTGCAAAAGGGTTCTCGCGCAGCGGCGCATCGTCTTCTATCAGCGGAGAAAACTCCTCGCCGTCCTTGCGGGGATGGTCTTCCATCACCAGAGCCAGCTGTTCAATCGCAATATCCCCCAAATCTATCCGGCCGCCGATGACGATGTCGGGAACGTCGGCCTCTATATCTTCGTCCAGTTCGCGAATCTGTTCATAAGTCGCATTGGTATCAAATGTCAGGGTGAAATCGGTTTTATAATCCCGGTCAAACGGCTCCAGCGAGATGACGCTTATCAGCCCCAAACCGGCGCGCACCTGCCCGCTCACATCCAGAATGCCGCGCTTTTTCTGAAACTTCAGTTTTATATCCGCTTCAAAATAATTCACAGCCGGAACCTGGAGAATTTCCTTCAGCGTTTCAAGCTGAGCCTTGTCTGCCTTTAGGATGTAGCTTTGTTCCCCCTGGTTAAGCTCATCAATTTGCAGCGGATACGAAAAATCTTTTTGCATTCCTTTTTTCCTTGTGTTATAGGCTTATATAGTTCAATATATAATTGTAAGGATATCGCAATGTCAATAAACAAAGTATTTTTTTCAACGGCGGCGGTTTTGATGATGCTGGGCGCCTGCTCCAATGAATATTTTATTCAGACGGAAGGAAATATGCCGACGAAGGACGATATTATGCAGGTCAAGCGCGGTATGCCGCAAAGCGAAGTCAGAAAAATCATGGGGTCGCCGAGCGTGATTTCAAGCCTTGACCACCGTACCTGGATTTATATGAACTCAACTATGGAACGCATGGCCTTTTTTGAACCGGAGGAACTGGACCGCAATGTCGTCGCCATTGAATTCAATCACGACGGCAAGGTGGAGAAAGTCGTGCAACTGACCAAGGAAAACGGGCGGAACATCGCTGTATCCAAAGACGAAACGCCGGTTATGGGCAGCGAAGAGACCTTTATGGAGAAATACTTCGGCGGCGTCGGGTATATGCCGATTCAGCCGACGAAAGAAAACAACGGGCTGTAAATTTATTTTTCATTGCCCCGGAAAAAGTATTGACTTAGTGTCAGAGGGGATTTATTATTCGTTGATAATGGGGTTTCCCATTCGATTAAGCTCCTGCGGGAGCTTTTTTTGTTTTAACGTTTGAGCCGTGCTTTTTGCGCGGCTTTTTTATTTAACCACAAGCCGTACATCTGTGCGGCTGTTTTTTATGACAGGAAATAAGCATGAGTTTGAAAAAAACTGATTTTGATATATGGGCTGACGCGATAGAAAACTTCAAATCCGACAAACAGGAACGCATACAGGCGCTGATTGACAAATACGGCTGGCCCTTGGACGGCAACAATATGGAGTTTAAGGACTCGATAGAATATGACTTTATCAAGCCGTATCTTGGCGAAACGAACGGAAGCTACCGGATTGCCGAAAACGCCCTGTCCTCCACGCAAAGCGACGGCAGGCATTACGCAACCGGCGACACATCCGACGAGCGGCTGCTGCGGGAAGCAGCGGAGAGATTGAAAGGCCCGAAATTTGAAAATTTGATACAACATATTTATCTGGATACCGAGGGAAAAATTACGACCGGCGTCGGGGCGCTGATTGACGATGAAGACGTTTTTATGGCTGTAGACTGGTTGGTTGACGGCAAACGCCCGGCGACTGTTGCTGAAAAAAAAGCGGCTTATGACCATTTTCAAGACCTGAAACGACAGGAAAAATTCGGGCAAAAATACGGCGCCGGTTATTATAAGGATGAAAGCAGACTGCAAGTACCCGAAGAATACGCACTTAAACGCCTGAACGAGCATTTGCAGAATGATTTAAAAAAGCTGCGCGAAGGAATAGACGGGTTTGACAACCTCCCCTATCCGCTTAAAGATGTACTGATGGACATTCGCTATAATACCGGTTCGGTTACACGGAAGAACTGGAAATTTTTAAGAGAAGGGATTGACAAAAAAGATTTAACTCAAATCTTTAATCATGTTAACCGCCCACAAGTTTCATCCTCCCGTAACAAATGGACCAAAGAACGTGTCAAGGCTATTCCGGCCGAAAACGGCTGGCACTGGTAAAAGTTTACCGTTTTATCCGCACTCCGGCTTCCGGGGTGCGGATAAAATAGCCCCGGCGTGCTATCCAATCTGTTCCATCTTCATAATAGGAATATATGACTATAAATATTCCTTCATCAGAATCCTGATCTTTTTCAGGCATAATTTTTATAACATAAGTATTATGCTCTTCGGTTTTAGGATTTTCCGGTTTCCGCATAGCCTGCATTTCCAACTGTTCTTTGTTCAACTGATGCGTGCAGCGCAGTACCACTTCATCAGGCTCGTTCTTCCACATTTCGCAGTCTTCGTGCCAGGTGGCGCCGTGGCGATTGTCCATATCAAACGTTGTCGGGGTTATGGTTACGTCCCACAGGTCATTTAGCGACTCCAGCTTGCCGTAAAACACAGGATTGACAAACTTTTCTTCCCCTTTCAAATGACAGGAAGACAGGGCTAACATGGTTAATAGAAATAGTGTTTTTTTCATTACTGTTTCTCCTTTTCCGGAGTGCGGATAAGATAGCCGCGTTTGGAAGCAAATTCCGACCTTGTTTCATCTTCGTAATAGGAATATATGACTATAAACGTTCCATTATCCGGGCTTAGATATTTTGGTGGGCGAATTTTTATAACATAAGTATTGTGTTCTTCGGTTCTTATACCGTAGACATCTTCCGGACTTTGCATTTCCAGCTGTTCTTTGTTCAACTGATGCGTACAGCGCAGTACCACTTCATCGGGCTCGTTCTTCCACATTTCGCAGTCTTCGTGCCAGGTGGTACCGTGGCGGTTGTCCATATCAAACGTCGTCGGGGTTATGGTTACGTCCCACAAATCGGTCAGCGACTTCATCTTGCCATAAAACACAGGATTGACAAACTTTTCTTCCCCTTTCAAATGACAGGATGACAATAACAACAAAGCGACTATCAACAAAATCCGGCGCATATTCTTCCCTTTCCTTTTTTTACATTCAGGATACCGCCAACACATGGATTAGTCAATGCTTATTTACAAATATAACGCGGATGCCTTTTTTTGTCAGCCACTACCGGTTGCGGGCAGCACCATCTTCCAAAAATTCTACTAAAACCCAGCAATACGGCGAATAGTCCTGATGTTTCAAATGTAAGAACACTTGCGCCACGATATAGCAAATGACGAATTCCGGCGCCAATGCCAAACGCCGGTTAGGGAATTATTAAAATAAGGTGTCCCCGGTTCCTGTTTCAGAAAAGCCACCCTAAAACAGATACTGTCCGGGCGATTTCGACACTTTCATTCCCGACAGCCGAGGACATAATACACAGTACCTAAAGCGTCCTCGGTTCCTATTAGTTGCGGTCTGGTCAGCTAATAGATACAAATCGGGCGATTCAAACCTTTCATTCCCGGCAGCCGAGGACCGTTTTGCATATAGCCCATTTTTACAACATTGTCAACAGAGTATTTATGCGTGTATTTATTTTATATATCAACCTTAAATAAAGCACGACTATTTATAGGTATAAAGCAGATGTCCGTTTTCCGTCAGCCATTCGCGGCCGCGGGCGGCATCTTCTTCCAAAAATTCAACCAAAGCCCAGAAATACGGCGAATGGTCCTGATGCTTCAGATGCGACACCTCATGCGCCACGATATAGCGGATGACGAATTCCGGCGCCAGCGCCAGCCGCCAGCTGTAGTTGATATTATTCAGCGTGGAACAACTTGCCCAGCGGGATTTCGTATCCTTTATGCAAACGTTATGCACGGTTTTGCCGATTTTATCCGCAACGGCTGCGGAACGGGCGGTGAACTCTTCCAATGCCAGCTTTTTAATAAAATCCTTGACGCGGCGGTGCAGAAATTCAATCCCGCCGGAGACGTAAAGGATTTTGTTTTTCCTGTCCAGGCGGGTACTGCCGCGCACGGGACTGTGTTCAATCGTATATTCCCGGCCGAACAGGCTGATGACATCGTGGTTTCTGAAAAACTTCAGCTCGGGGATTTTACTTAAGTTGTCGCGTACCCAGTCCTGATGGCTTTCCACAAACGATACCGCCTTTTTGCGCGAGCAGTACTTCGGAATCGTCAGAACGGCTATTCGGTCCTTTTTATCAATGCGGAGCGTCAGACGGCGCGACCGTCCCGAATGGACAACTTTCATATCAAAACCGAGGTCGGCGTTGATGTCAAAGGTCTTTCCACTCAACAATGTAATTTTCATAGTCAGTTACCTCTGATTCGTTTATTAGTTTTCTTCCCTGAAGAGAAACGCCGGCTTCATGCACGGACGCGGCGCGCCCGGTTATGAGCGGATGCCAGGGAGGCAGGGGTTTTCCCTCGTCCAGGAGCACATACGCACAGGTTTTCGGGAGCCAGCGGGGTTTCTCTCGAATCGTAGAGATATCTATATCACGGCAATCGTTAACTTTTTGAAAACGATGCGCATAAATTTTGCACAAACAGCTTTCCGTATCCAAAAAACGGCAGTAAGTGTTTGTAAAACAAATCTTTCCTTTGATTTCCAATTTATTCAGGCAGCATTTGCCGCAACCGTCGCACAGGAGTTCCCATTCGCGACGGGACATCTGCTCCAGCGGCTTTTTGCGCCAGAATTCCGGCTCAACGTCTGACAAATCGGCAAAGCGGCTCTCCGGGTCATATTCTTCTTCAAGGCAGTATTCTTCCGACATGGCGAACTTTATTCCTCCCGCTTAACCTCTATGCCGACAACGCCAAACTCTTTCTGACGTTCTGCCGGATAAAATTCCGCCAAAACTTTTATCATTTCTTCAGGGCTTCCCATTCCCGCACGGCGGCAGTCTATCTTTTGGCAGAGCGTGGCAAAATCTGCGGCGCGATGAAGAGCGACAACCTCAGCGCAAAACGTGTCTCTGCTGTCGGAGAAATTGGCAAACTCAATCATATCGCCGATTTGTATCAGCTTGCGCTTATCGTCGTACAGGCGGAGTTCTATATCCTTTTTTCCTGATTTCAGCAGATTGTAATATTTTTCCTTTACCTTCAGTCTATGCATCAGTTATTCCTTGATTCTATTTAAATCTTTCGGTATACTATTCAAACTGTATGCGGTTGTAAAGGGAATAATATGGATTATAAAATACAAACCGTTCATAATGCCGCCGACGATTTGCCGCTGTGCAAGGAAATCGTCGAGCTTACCCGGCCGGTAAGAAAAACTTATCCCGAATACGGCAAATGGTTGGAGGAAAAATTTTTCCCCGGCCTTAAAGACGGCAGCAGAATAATAATTGCAGCAAAAGACGAAACGGAACGGCTTGCCGGCACAATACTGCTCAAAAAAACGGCGGAAGAAAAGAAAATCTGCTGCCTGTTTGTCAGGCAAGACTGCCGGGGACGCGGCATTGCCGGAAAACTGATGCAAGAGAGCCTTGAGGTTTTGCAGACGGACAAGCCTCTGCTCAGTATTGCGGAAAAAAATTATCCGCAAATGCAAAAACTTCTCAGCCTGCACCATTTTAAATTTTCTTACCGCAAAAACGGCGCATACACGACGAACGGGACAGAATACTATTTTAACAACGAAGCCACGGAAATTTTGAAAAAAGAAGTTTTATCGCCGCTATTGGCGAGAGCACGGCAACGACACGAATCTCTGCGGTAGAAAAACGGGAAAGCAACAGCCAATATCACGAAAACTGTCCGGGCTTTACGGAAATTCCGGTATTAGAGAATTGCTATGGGAAAGCGACGACGAAAATACCGATGACGAAAATTACAAATCGTCCCACTCGACAATATGGTCTTCCAGTTCGTCTTCAGGCACTTCTGTTTCGCTGACGACACGCCCTTTTATCGTGGTCTTGACCGGGGACGGCGCCTTTTCAAACAACTCGCGGTAGGCGCAGGTCTTCGGCATCCATGCCAGTTTGTCCACGTTGTCGGGCGACAGTCTGAGGCAGGAAGGCACGAGCTCGCAGCGCTTGTCATATACCGAACAGCACATTTTTTCTTCGTCAAAATAACGACAGACGACATCGGTATAGTAAATGCCGCCAGTATCTTCGTCTTCAAGCTTTAACAGGCAGCATTTACCGCAGCGGCGGCAGATATTTTCCCATTCGGACGGAGAATATTTTTTCATCTCCCTACCCTCTTCGTTCCGGCAGGTGGTCATCCGGCGACAGGTTGCTGAAACGCGCATACTCGCCGTTCCAGAACAGCTTGACGGTTCCGGTGGAGCCGTGGCGGTGCTTGCCGATTATCACCTCGCCGAGGTTGGCGGTTTCGCGGTCGCGCTGCTGCCATTCTTCGGTACGTTTGGCAAAATGCTCGTCGGTTTCGCCGGTGTTGCGTTTAGGCTCGGCATTGTGAATATAATAATTTTCGCGGAAAACGAACATCACGATATCGGCGTCCTGCTCAATAGACCCGGATTCACGCAAGTCTGACATCAACGGGCGCTTGTCGTCGCGCTGTTCCAGGCCGCGGTTCAGCTGCGAAAGGGCGATGACCGGAACTTTCAGCTCCTTGGCGAGAATTTTCAAACCGCGGGAGATTTCGGAAACTTCCTGCACACGGTTGCCTTCGCTTTTTTTATCTCCAGAACCACTAATCAGTTGGATATAGTCGATTACAATCAAACCCAAGCCATTGGTGCGTTTCAGGCGGCGGGCACGGGTACGGATTGTGTTAATATTAATGCCGGGCGTATCGTCAATATACAGCGGCAGCTTCTGATATTCACGAACAGCGGTTGCGATGCGGTTAAACTCGCCCAATTCCATATCGCCCGTACGAAGCTTGTGCCCCGGCGTATCGGTTATGCTGGAAAGGATACGCGCCGCCAGCTGTTCGGCCGACATTTCCAGTGAAAATATCGCCACACCCTTGTCGTGCGGATCCATCTTGTCGTTATTGCGCATAAACTCGGCGACGTTATAGGCGATGTTCATCGCCAGCGCCGACTTGCCCATCGCCGGACGGCCGGCAAGGATTATCAGGTCGGAATCGTTCAGGCCGCCCATACGGTAGTCCAAGTCGTTCAACCCGGTGGACAGGCCCGACACCTTGCCTTCCTTTTCATAGGCTTTCTGAATCATCTGCAGGGTAGAATTCAGCGTGGTGCCGAAGTCCTGAAAGCCCTTTTGCCCGTCGCCGTGCATCGCCAGGTCAAACAGCCGTTTTTCCGCTTTTTCTATCTGGGCGGCGGTCGTTTCGTCCAGCGTTTCGCTCATCGCTTCGCTGGCAATGTCGTAACCGGTGGAAATCAGCTCGCGGCGCAGATATTTGTCATAGACGAACTGGGCGTAATATTCCACGTTGGTCAGCGGCGAAGAGGACTCGGAAAGCTTTATCAGATAGGCGATGCCGCCGACGTCGTTTAAGGTGCCTTCCTGCTCAAAATAGTTTTTCAGCGTGATGACGTCGGCAACGTGCCCCTTTTGAATCAGGCGCGCCATAACGTCAAAAACCCTGACGTGAATCGGATCGGAAAAGTGTTCGGCGCGGAGAAATTCCGACACTTTTTCATAAGCCTTGTTATTTGCCAGCAGCGCGCCGAGCAGAGCCTGTTCGGCCTCTATGTTGCGCGGCAGGCGCGTTACGTCCAATTCTTCCATTTTCCAGTCCTTTTTTTATGCCTTTATCCCGGGGCGCCTTCCGACATTGCGGCGCCGTGCCCCCGTTATTGGGTTATGGAACAAAGATGCGGGAAATGCACGCATAAAAGCAAAACCGCTGTGGATATGTGGATAAACCGGCTATCCTCTTTTATTTTAAGGAGCTTAATGCTACAAGAAGTCAGTTTTAGAAGAAAAATCGGTTTTCTGCTTTAGGAGAAAAAAGTGAAACACAGAATTTTAGTTGCGGGCGGCGCCGGCTACATCGGCAGCCACGTGCAAAAGCAACTGTTGGAAGACGGCTTTGAGGTCGTGGTCTTTGACGACCTTTCCAGCGGCGACAGGGCAAACATCCTGCCCGGCGCGGCTTTTATCGAGGGGAATATTCTGGACAAGGCGGCCTTATGCGCAACGATGCGGCAGGGAATTGACGGCGTGGTACATCTGGCGGCAAAGAAAGCCGTCGGCGAATCGATGGTTAAACCCGAGTTGTATGCCGAAAACAACATTTCCGGTTCAATCAACATTCTCAACGCAATGGCCGAAAACGGCGTAAAGCACATCGTCTTTTCGTCGTCGGCGGCGGTTTACGGCATGCCGGAGTATGTTCCCATTGACGAGAATCACCGGATTGCCCCCATCAACTATTACGGCTATACCAAAGTCGCGATTGAAGAAAATATGCGCTGGTATGCCCGGCTCGGAAAGCTCAATTACGCGGTGCTGCGCTATTTTAACGCCGTGGGGTATGCCGCGGACAAGTCCATTACGGGAAAAGAAAGAAACCCGCAGAACCTGATGCCGATTATCATGGAAGCCGCAACCGGAAAACGGGAAAAGTTTTCCATTTTCGGCAGCGATTACGATACGCCGGACGGAACCTGCATCCGGGACTACATTCATGTTTCCGACTTGGCGCGGGCGCATACGCTGGCGATGAAGAAACTGATGAACGGCGGAGAGTCTTTTGCTGTCAACCTCGGCACGGGCAAGGGAACCAGCGTCAAAGAAATCGTCGATGCGGCGGAAAAGGTCATCGGCAGAAAGCTGAACTACGACTATGCGGCACGGCGCGAGGGAGACCCGGCAAAGCTTACGGCCCAAGCGGACAAGGCAAGAGAGCTCCTCGGCTGGGTACCGGAATACACGGATATAGAGGAGATTATCCGCACGGTATGGAATCTGGAGATTTAAGCCGGCGGTACAGAATCCGAAGATTGAGTCCAAGTCTTACTTTAATTAATAAAACGGAATTTGAATTATGTTAGAAAAAATACAATATCTTTTCACTCACCATGCGATTTTATCTCAGGAACTGATGTGGGTCTGTTTCGGAATTGCGGTTGTGGTTCTGCTGTTTCTGGACTTATGCGTTTTTAACCGCAAGAATGAAGTTCCCAGCTTTGCGCATACGCTCTGGGTCTGCGTTGCTTACATCGGCGCGGGGCTTCTGTTCGGCGTTTTCGTCTGGTATGAAGAGGGAACGGACAAGGCAATGGAATATTTTACCGGATTTCTGGTGGAAAAAAGCCTTTCCATGGACAATATCTTCGTGATGTCCATTATCTTTACAAGCATCGGCGTGCCGCGCATTTACCAGCACCGTGTCCTGTTCTGGGGCATTCTCGGCGCAATTGTCATGCGGGCGCTGCTCATCGGCGTCGGCGAAGCGCTGATTAAAAACTTCCACTGGGTTCTGTACGTCTTTTCGGCGTTTCTGGTTTATACCGGCGTCAAGATGGCTCTGCACAGCGCCAAGAGCGAGGTTGAAAACGACGAGGACAATATCAAGAACAGCGCCGTTTACCGCTTTGTGGAAAAATATTTTCCGGTTACGCACGAAATCGACGGGCCGCATTTTGTTACCCGCAAAAACGGCAAACATTATATTACGCCGCTGTTTTTCGCGCTGATTACAATCGAGCTGATGGACGTTGTTTTTGCCTTGGACAGCATTCCGGCGATATTCCTTCTGACCGACGACGTATTCATCGTCTATACCAGCAACATTTTCGCCATTCTGGGGCTCCGGGCGCTGTACTTCCTGCTGGAAGCGGCGGTGCACCGGTTTGTCTATCTCAAACAGGCTCTGTCCATCGTCCTGATTTTCATCGGACTTAAGATATTCCTGCCGAAAATCGGCATCGAGCTGGAAACATGGCATTCGCTGACGGTTACGTTTTCCCTGCTCTTCGGCAGCATTATCCTGTCGCTGTTCAAGGAAAAGAAAACCGCCGGAGACAAGACCGGCGCATAACCGGGTCTGGTACAGGAGGGGCGGCTGATGACGGCAGACGGGAAGGAAAAAACGGCAAGAACGGGAGCAAAGGTACAGGCAGTGGTGGCGACGGCAGCTGCGGCGAGAGCTCCCGACAAAGGGAAAGTTCCGGCAGGCGGCCGGGGAATCGGCCCGGCGGCGGTTTGCAAAGCCGCTTACATTTACCTGACGCTGCCGCTGCTTATCTTTCTTGCCGGATGGCTGGACTACGGATGGGCGGCCTTGTTCCTGCCGCTGACGGCACTGGCTTTTTATAAGGTTTATACCGCGGCTCCGACCGGCGCTCCTGCCTGCGGACAGGAACAGCGCATACCACGCGGCACAGCCTTTTCGCTTTTGCTGCTGGCGGCCGGATGGTGTTTTTTTGCCGGAATCGGCTATTTCTATTACCAGTCGTTCGATTACCATTTCCGCAATGCGGTTTTTCGGGATTTAATCAGTTATGACTGGCCGGTTTTTTATGACAAGGCGGATACGCCGCTGGTTTATTATATGGGTTTCTGGCTGGTTCCGGCCGCTCTTGCAAAGCTCAGCGCTCCACTGATACAAAACGCCTATATGAATTTTCTGGCGGCCAACGTTTATCTTTATATTTACGCTGTCATCGGGGTTGCGCTGATTTTTATGCTGCTTGCGGCAGCAGCAAAAGCCCGCGGGTGGAAACAGGTTTTGACCGCGGCATTGGTGTTCATTTTATTTTCGGGGCTGGACATTGTCGGCATTATCTTTTTCCGGACGCAGCCGCAGCCTTTTGCCTATCACCTTGACTGGTGGGCGACATTTATTCAATATTCTTCTTTTTCTACCGGAATGTTCTGGGTTTTTAACCAGTTTATCCCGACCGCGCTGCTGACGCTTCTCATCTTCAACGGGCGCCATATCCGCCATTTCGGTTTTTTGATTGCCCTGGCGCTGTTTTTTGCCCCTTATCCGGCAGCGGGAATCGGCATTTTCGCCGTCGTTTATGCGGCGAAGGAATTTCTCCGCAGCGCAGACAAGCGGCAGTTCCTTGCCGAAGAGATATTCTCCATACCCAATATCGTCGGCGTTTTCTGGCTGCTGCCCCTGCTGGTGCTTTATTTTATCACCAATACAGAGGGAATGGACAAGCTATGGTATGTGTTTGACTACACGACGCCGAAGCGGCTGGTTATCTTTATGATTTTGGAATTTTTGCTTTATGCTGCAATCTTGGCACCGAGTTACTGCCGCAGCGTGTTTTTTACAACTGCCGTCCTGTCGCTCTGCCTTATCCCTTTTTTCCGGCTTGACGAACAGAACAATTTTTGTATGCGAGCTTCAATTCCGGCTCTTATCATCTTGAGCGCATACGTTATCCGTTTTCTCCTACATTGTTTCCATAACAGGCGAGGCATTATTTCCGGTGTGCTGCTAATCCTGCTGCTGGCTGTCGGCAGCGCAACGCCGCTTACGGAATTCTACCGCGGCATTCATTATACCCGAAAAGCCGGACGCCTTGCATTGACTGCCGATGAAATTTACACTCTGAACCACCCCTTTGTCCGGATGCCTGTCTTCGGGTGGAGCGCGAACCATCAGTTTACGGCAAAGAACTACAGGACGGACATATTTTGGCAGTTTCTGGCGACAAAAAACCGGACGGAACAATAAGGCGGGCATATTCCGCTTGCTGCGAAAGAGGTTTGCCGAACTGTCCGCGATGTTTATTTTGGGCTTATAAGTCTTAAAAAATATTTGACTTTGCCTATATATCATAGATATTGGGAAAAGGTTTAGTTTATAGGGGAAAAAGATGTTGGCATTCCTGATTTTATTATTAACGGCAGCGGGAACCAAAGCGTTTGCAAACCCGGCTTGCGCCGTTTGTACGGTGGCTGTCGGCGCTTCACTGGAAATCGCCCGGCGCATGGGCGTTGATGACGGGGTTGTCGGCGTGTGGTCGGGGGGGTTTCTGCTTTTGCTCGGCTATTGGACGCTGAAGTGGATGGATAAGAAAGGCTGGAACTTTCCGGGGCGGGATTTTACGATTCTGGCGGCGTCGGTAGCGATGATTGGCTTTATTTATATTTCGCATCTGGTTTATACACCGAAAGCCATCCTGTTTTTGTGGATTGACCCGTTTTTGTTTGCGACAATCTGCGGCGCACTGGTTCTGCATTATTCTTCGGCGTTTTATCAGTGGATGAAACGCAAAAACGGCGGACATGCGCACTTCCCGTTTGAAAAAGTGGCTGTGCCGGTAGCCGCACTTGCTTTGACGTCTTGGCTGTTTTCCTATTTGCAGCTCTGCGCGCCGGCGCTGCCCGACTTAAGCAACATTTAACGGGTTAAAACAAGACAAAGCAAACTGAAAGCACCAAACAGAGAACTGCAACAAGGGAGAAACAAAAGATGAAAAAAGCGGAAAACGTCAAGGAATTCGTGGAACGGATTGACGCGACAAAGAAAGTTAATCCGAAAGACC